>CETQ01059249.1_pt1 | contig 10474 bp, 9 predicted proteins | sample 531261 | NCBI WGS metagenome assembly CETQ01 (sample SAMEA2622376, study PRJEB7988) | marine metagenome | biome: marine biome (ENVO:00000447); feature: surface water layer (ENVO:00002042); material: "saline water (ENVO:00002010), including plankton (ENVO:xxxxxxxx)" | depth 5 m
TATAGTTCCAATTATTACTGGTTTTCAAGGAATAACAGAGACAGGTGATATCACAACACTGGGAAGAGGTGGTTCAGATACCACAGCTGTTGCAATTGCTGCTCAAGTTAAGGCCAAAAGGTGTGATATATACACAGATGTAGATGGTATTTTTACAACTGATCCAAAAATAGTTCCAGATGCAAGAAAACTACAATCTATAACAATGGAAGAAATGCTTGAGCTTGCTGGGCAAGGGGCTAAAGTTATGCAGGCCCGTGCAGTAGAATTCGCAAATAAATATAAGGTTCCTGTAAGAGTTTTGTCGAGTTTTAAAGAAGGAAGTGGTACATTAATTTCTTTAGAGGATAAAAGTATGGAAAATCCGCTTGTATCAGGCATAGCATTCCAAAAAGACCAAGTTAAATTCACATTACATGGAGTTGAGGATACTCCTGGAACAGCATTTAAGATATTGGGTCCAATTAGTGAGGCTGAAATTGAAGTAGATGTTATTGTTCAAAATGTAAGTGTTGATGGCAAAACTGACTTTACATTCACAGTTTCAAATGATGACAAAGAAGCAGTTAATAAAATTATTGAGGAGATAAAAGACGACGTTCAATTTAGAGACTTAATAGCTGACGCCGATATAGCAAAAGTATCACTTGTTGGTGTAGGTATGAGAACTCAATCAGGTGTTGCTAGTAAAGCATTTAAAGCATTGTCTGAGAATAATGTAAATATTCAAATAATTAGCACATCTGAAATCAAAATAACTATGGTTATTGATAAAGATTTAGTCGATAAAGCAGTTCAAGTGCTTCATGAGGAGTTTGAGCTAAATAAATGACGTACGATCTTCTTTTAAAGAATTGCAAAATAGTGAATGAGGATTCTACATATGAATCAGATATTGCTATTAACAAAAATAGAATAGCTTTAATTGCTAGCGATATTTCAAATGATGCAAAACAAATAATTGATGTTGAAGGAAGGTATGTCATACCAGGGCTTATAGATGATCAAGTTCATTTTCGTGAGCCTGGACTAACTCATAAAGGTGATATTGCATCTGAGTCATACGCTGGACTTGCTGGCGGGGTAACGAGTTATTTTGAAATGCCTAATGTAAATCCTGCTACCACCACACTAGAAAATTTAAATAAAAAATTTGAGTTAGCTAGTAAAAGATCGCTCGCTAACTATTCTTTCCATTTGGGCGCAAGCAACAGTAATATTGAAGAAATAAAAAAAGTAGATATAAAACAAGCATCTGGATTAAAGGTATTTATGGGCGCATCAACTGGCGATATGCTTGTAGATAATATTCGTGCACTAGAAGATATTTTTCAACATTCGCCTTTAAACATTGTCACACATTGTGAAGATACACCAAGAATCAAAGATAATGAAAAGCACTATTTAGATGAGTATGGTGATGAGCTATCAGCTAAACACCATCCTTTGATAAGAGATGTTGAAAGTTGTTATCTTTCAAGCTCGTTAGCTGTGGACCTTGCCAGAAAATATGATGCTAACCTGCATGTTTTCCATTTATCAACTGAAAAAGAAATGGAATTATTCACGGCAGGTGATGTAGATCAAAAAAAGATTACTGCTGAGGTTTGTGTTCATCATTTATATTTTAATGACAATGATTATGATCAACTGGGAAACTTAATTAAATGCAATCCATCAATTAAAGAGGAGAGCGATAGACAAGCTCTAATCAATGCGGTTAATGAAGATAAGATAGATATTATTGCAACCGACCATGCGCCTCATACATGGGATGAAAAAAATATGAAATATGTTGATGCTCCTGCAGGCCTTCCATTAATTCAACACTCGCTTCAAATACTTTTAGATTTTTACCATGATGGAATTTTTAGCTTAGAACAAATTGTTAGAAAAACTAGTCACAACATAGCAACAAGATTTCAGGTTAAAGACAGAGGTTTCATAAGAGAAGGTTATTATGCTGATATAGCTATTATTGATATAGATAAACCTTACACAGTTGACGATTCAAATATTTTGTATAAATGTAAATGGTCCCCATTTAATAATAAAATTTTTAAATCTTCTATCTTTATGACTATTATAAATGGTCACATTGCTTTTAAAGATGGTGAGGTAAATAAAGACTTACCATTTGGCTCACAGATAGAATTCAATAGATAACTTGATAGTCTTTTTTATCTACAAAGAGTTATAATCTTGCTCAAATCGGAGAGTTGGCTGAGTGGTCGAAAGCGCCTCCCTGCTAAGGAGGTAACTGGGCAACTGGTTCGAGGGTTCGAATCCCTCACTCTCCGCCATATTTATGTTTTAATGTATTATGAGTAACGATTTACTGAAAAATTTTTTAAATGGTTATTCAATTGAAGTAACTCCTAGAGCAGTTGCAAAGATTGAAAATCTTTCTGAGTTAATTCCATCAGGAACTTTAGTTTATATTGCGCATATAGAAGGAACTCCCATAGAAGAAATGGTTAAAACCGCAAAGAAAATTAATGATCAGGGTTATGAAACAATGCCTCATTTTCCTGCAAGAATTATAAAAGATAAAAATACTTTGAAAGATTGGATTTTTAAATATCAAAATGAAGCTAATGTTTGCAATGCACTTTTGTTGGGAGGCGGAGTAAGAAAACCTTATGGTGAGTATGACTCATCAATTCAATTGATTGAATCAGAGTTATTTGATTTAGCAGGATTTAAAAAGCTTTATATTGCTGGACATCCAGAAGGTAATAAAGATATTGATCCAGATGGGACGACTAAAAATATTGATCAGGCATTGTCATGGAAAAATAAATTCAAGGATAGAACTGATGCTGATATGGCAATAACAACTCAATTTTGTTTCGACTCTAAAACAGTAATCGATTGGGCAAATGATATAAAATCTAAAGGTATTGATATCCCAATTCATATTGGTATTGCAGGACCCGCAAAACTTCAAACATTGATAAAATATTCTTTAGAATGTGGTGTAGGTGCCTCTATAAAGATACTTCAGAAACGTGCAATGGATCTTACTAAGCTTCTTTTGCCATATAAGCCGATATCAATTCTTAAAGAGTTAGCAGCATATAAATCTGATGACCCAAATTTCAATATAGAAAAAGTTCATTTTTTTCCTTTGGGAGGAGTTAAACAAGCCACCAATTTTGTAAAAGAAATTTAGTTACGTTAGTTAATTGTGTATGCAATTTTTACATAAATATTCCATAACAATAAATAATCTGATGTAGTATGTATACTAACTTAAACATATATTGGGAGAAATTATGGAAGATATGATTATTCAAAGCGCAGCCATGGAGGTTGCTCTATGGGAGGTTTTTGCACAAGCAAGAGGCGCCAATGTAACGGCATTTTTAGCTACCGTTATTGCAGTATGGGTTGCAGCTAGATTTTCTAGTGTGGCTATGGATAAAGGTGCAAATATGATTGCTAAGCTACTTTGCACGGCCTTTGCTGTGTCAGTGTTTTTATTCGGCTTAAATCTAGGAGGATGGGTCACAGGTACCTATGAAGGTCATGCGGAAGCATTGGCAGCGTTAGATGCAGCAAATGGTGCTGACGTTTCTATAGGAGCAGGATCGCAAGCCTTTATTGATGGAATGAAAGAAGGTGGAAATATGATTGGAACTGTAGGAGCATGGTTATTCTATGTTTCTGGACTCTTGATTGCAGTATTACCACTTTGGATCAAAACATCTGATTAATTAGCATTTTATAAAATAACGCCTATTAAATAGGCGTTTTTTTTGCTCAAAATAATTCTGTTAACATGCATCGCGCAGAACCACCACCATATTTTTCGATGGTTGGTATGTCAGAGTGAATTATTTCTTTATAATTTTTAATAAGTATATCTATTTGATTTTGGTTTAAAGCATTAAAAGCTGTGGTTGAAAGTATTAGGAAGAGTTCATTGTCTACATTTTTTGCTTCAATCGCATTTCCGCAAAATTGAAGGATTTGTTCAGCTGTTAATTCAAGCACTTCATGATGCCGCTGTACTTTTTCTCGAACATTTTCTTTGTATTCATTCTTTATAACATCGAAACAAATACCAACAATATTTGTACCTACGTACATTAAAACGTCAGTATGATAGATTGCGGATCCTGAATGGCTTTCTGTTTCAAACATAACAAGTTCAAAATTATTTTCACTACACCATAATTCAAGTTGATCTTTATTTGTTCTAGGTGATATTCCTGCGTATACACATCTATTAACTCTATCAAATACCATACTGCTGGTAGACTCTAGAAAAATATTATTTTCCTCAAGATATGAAAAATCATCAGTAAGTTTATAAGTCTCGGTAAGATGCTCAATCATCTCAGGCTTTTTTTCAAGTCTTCTATTAGGAGCCATCATGCTGAAGATTTGCATTGTCTTATCTGAAAAGGTTATAAACCAATTAGGAAATATATGGTCTGGACATTCTTTACTCCCTTTAAGTGAAGTAACTTTAATTCCTTTTTCTTCAATAGCATTTTTTAAGTTATTAAATTCATTTAAAGCTAAATTAGCAATTTCTTCTGGAGACTCATTAATCTCATTTATCTGATAATGATTAGATGAAGCTGTTTGCTCATTTCCATAAAAGGACTCAGGCTCAATCATGAATAAATGTGAGGTTGATTGATTACTCATACTTTTCCTTGCTGATAAAAACAATGTGGTTAAAATACACTTATGTCAAATAGTTTACAAGATGATTATATAAAAAAAGAGTTACTTTTTGGCGCGCAAAATTACTCTCCTCTTGCAGTAGTCCTGAAGCGTGGGGAAGGGGTATATCTTTGGGATGTTGATGGCAATAAATATCTTGATATGGTTTCAGCATACTCCGCGGTTAGTCACGGGCACTCTCATCCAGAATTGGTTAAAACTATAAAAGATCAGGCAGAACAACTATCAATAACATCAAGAGCTTTTTACACTGAACCCTTTGCGGATTTTCTTGAATCAATAACTAAGATTACTGGATATGAAAATGTATTAACGATGAATACAGGTGCTGAAGCTGTTGAGACCGCAATAAAAGCTGCTCGTCGCTGGGGATATTTTACTAAAGGTATAAAAGAAGATAATGCTGAAATAATTGTTGCTGATGGAAATTTTCATGGAAGAACTACAACAATTGTCGGCTTCTCTTCTGACGAATCATATAAAAAAGGATTTGGACCATTTGGAACTGGTTTTGTGACTGCTAAATTTTGCTGTTCTGGTTGCGGTTTAGATGAATCAATTAAATCATTTAAAAGTAAAATTAATAAAAATACATGCGCAATTCTAGTAGAGCCTATACAAGGTGAAGCTGGCATAAGGGTTCCTGAAGAGGGTTGGCTAAGAGAACTAAGAAAACTTTGTGACAAAGAAAATATTCTTCTCATTTTAGATGAAATTCAATCTGGACTTGGTAGAACTGGAAAATTATTTGCTTACGAGCACGAAAATATAATTCCAGACGGATTAATTCTTGGAAAAGCTTTAGGCGGCGCAATGATGCCAATATCTGCTTTTTTAAGCTCAAAAGAAATCATGAATCATTTTAATGCTGGTTCTCATGGGTCTACTTTTGGAGGTAATCCATTAGCATCAAAAGTTGCCACAAAAGCTCTTGAACTTTTATATAAAGATTCATTAATAGAAAATAGTAAAATCCTAGGTGATTATTTTAAATCTGCTTTGAAATCAATTGATAATAAGATTATAAAAGAAGTCAGAGGGAAGGGTCTTTGGATTGGCATGGAGCTTAAGAAGTCTGAAATTAACGCAAAAGATCTATGCCTAATGTTGTTAAATGAAGGTTTGTTATGCAAGGAAACTCATAAAAGTGTCATAAGGTTCGCACCACCATTGATGATCTCAAAAGATCAACTCGATTGGGCAATTAATAAAATCACAAAAGTGATTAGTTCAATATAAGTGAAAACTGATTCTACTTTTTCAAAATTGGTATGGAAAGAAATTGAAAAAATACCATATGGTGAAACAAAAACATACAAAGAAATAGCTAAAGCAATTGGTAAGCCAAAATCATTTAGAGCTGTGGCTAATTCGTGTGGAAATAATCCTTTGCCAATAATTAGACCCTGTCATAGAGTTGTCTGCTCTGATGGAAGCGTAGGTGGTTATAGCTTATCTGGTGGTATTAAATTAAAAAAAATACTACTAAAGATCGAATCTTCCTAGTATCAAGAACCTTATAAGTCTACATATAAAAAAGGAGGCTATATAGCCTCCTTTAAATCAATATAACTAAATGTTAAATTTTTATACTGCTAGCGGGTCAGCCCCATATTGATTTTCAACATTTTCACCTTTAGTAATATATATTTTTATAGCATACATAAAACCAAATAAGACTAAATAATTAGACTTACCACTTGCCATATCAGTTCTATCTATGACAAAAGGAGCTAATGATACAAAAATCCACCAGCCTGATAACCCAACATCATGAAATCTTCTTACAGTCATCGATAACAATGCAATTGCAAGTGCAAGTGATAAAAATGCACCCACATAAGGAATAAGAGAAACGATGACATTGAGAATTGTTACCACTAAATAAAACCACCAAAATTCTGATCTTGATGCTCTACCTTTAAAGGTAATTATATTTGTGAAACCACTTGTTGTTGCTTCAATAATATTCATATATCCTCCCTATACTTTGAATTAGTCTATATTGTACACATTTTATCTATAATTTTAAGTCAACTTAGAGTCTTTAACTGACAAAAAAAGATCTTATTACATAGAATTTTACTAAATTAATTTTCTAAAACTTTGGATTATTCATCTAAAGCTTTAGAAATTTTCCAATTTAAAAATCTATAGTGAACTTTTAATCTGGTATTGCCATAGGTAGAATTTGTGAAATTTCTTATTTTTACTAAAGAAAAATATATTGCTGACCTAGAAATTTCATCATAATCGTCATCATCTAATGCACTTATAAGACTATCTACATATTTTGATTGAAGGTTCATTTTAAAAGTTGTTGGTATTTCCTCAGGAACGAAAATTCCACTATAAAGATCATCCAAAACTTCATCTGGCAAATAAGTATTACCATATTGAGAGCTATCTACTAATCTCATCATCACAGTAGGATGAAGAATGTGCGCAACGACTCTTCCTTGAAGGCCGAGTACCAGATCATGAAGTTGTGGATCTTCGTTTCCTCTTCCGCCAGGACTATAAGCAGATCTTTTTTCACTTTGTAAAAATTTAAGAAGATTTTCATCAAAAGCAAATGCGTCATTAGATAAAAGCTTAGTTTTTATCAGATTCATTGCATTTTTTTGATCTTCATATGAGACTGCTTCGAAAGGAGTCATATTAATTTCTGAATTATTAACAATTCTGTTTGAATAGACGCCTCCAATAAGTCGAGCCACACCGTCAAAAAATCTTCCTTTTTCTCTAGTAAGACTATAAAAAGCTGATCTAAATTCCGATGAAGTCTCTCCATCAAGAAGATATATGCTAGGTAGTTCAGCAATCTTATTATTTAAAATTTCGATTCTATCTGAAGTATATGCAATTGGATCGCTAGACATGTCATATCGTAAATTTCTTGGATCAATATTTACTCCTGGAGAGGACATAGCATCTCCATCAGTACCAAATATGAACTCAGGTTGAGATGACTTAGATAAGATATTTTCTCTTTGTTCATCAGTAAGGTTTGGCGTATAACCAAATTCAATTGCCCACATATCGTAAGAACCAGGTCCTGATGGAAAGTAATTACCCTGTTGAACGCCTTCAGGCGCTAAGTTTATAGGATCATAATCCATAACAGATCCAATATGATTATTTCCAGTTACCGACACATCATGTATTTCTTCTGCGTCAAAAATCCAACTTGACTTAAAATTATGTCTTAAACCAAGGGTATGTCCAACCTCATGCATAGTCAAAGATACTATCCACTGCTCAAGGGGATCATTGTCTTCTGTATATCCCCATAATTTTCTATACGTATAACCTCTTTTGATTGCATTAAATTCTTGAACAATATCTGCAGCAATAATTTCGCCTGTTCTTGGGTTAGCAACACTCGGTCCGTATCCTGAATACCTTGGACTAGGGGTGGATGCCCATCTAACAACATTATACATAACATCACCTGCATCCCATTCAGCATCATCTGGCTGGATTTTTGCAACAATTGCATTTTTGAATCCAGCCTTTTCGAAAGCCTTATTCCAACCTTCAATACCTTTTACCACAAATGGTCGTATTTCTTCCGGAGTAGAGTTTTCAACCCAATATACTATTGGCTCGACTGGTTCAGATAATTCTGCATCGGGATCTTTTTTTATCAATCTCCACCTGTTCATTAAATCTCTTGCATTATTAGAATCATAGGTTGAAAGATCGGTAACTTTTTCTGAAAAATATCCAATTCTTTGATCTGCAACTCTTGGTTCGAAATTATCATCTGGCATTTCAACAAACAAATGAAGACCATCAATATATGTATATCTTTTATCAGTTATTGCATCAATTGATCCGCCAGGCTTTGGTTTAGGGTTATAAAAACCATACCTCACTTTAAATGAAGTATTTTTAGTATAATTTTTTACCTCATCAATATATGTTTTTTCTTTATCTGGTCTTCCAAGAAGTAAGTTGTAATATTCCATATATTCTGGAGGAATATTAGGCGTAAGACTAACTAACATTTCAGTAAGAAACATTTTGTCTATATCAATTAGATATTTTGAATCTTCTTTTACAACTACTTTAAATCTGCCAACATATGCTTCAATAATATTTGTTAACTTTGACTGTGATATCTTATTAGACTTGTCATATGTGAATTTTGTATTTTTCTTATACAAGCCAAGATCTTCTTTAAATTTTCTGAACTCCAGAATGGAAGCTTCTCCCATATCGCCACCGCTAGGACCAGCCGCAGTAGGACCATTTAATATATATGTAAAATATAAGAATTCCTTATTTAATTGCCCTTCTTTAATTACCAAATAATATTTATCTTTTTCTGTCTCATGAATTATATTCATAAAACCATCTAGTATTTCGAATTCTTTATCCTCTAAGAATTCTTCAATAGATTTAAATTCTTCTTTTTTTCCTTTCTTGCCTTTTGGCTTTTCTGCAGGCTCCTCAACATTATTATCTTCTGGTTGAGTATTTTGTTTTTCAACCATCGATGGATAAGCATTAATGCTACTTATTGAAAATCCTAAAATTAGCAGTGAAAGAGCATATGTATATTTAAAATTATTTTTCATCTAAAAGTCCTTTAAAATTAAGCAGGTAATTCTATCTTAGAAAGAGCCTTACTGGTAGTATATAAGTATGAAAAAAGCATATGCATTAGTAACCGGAGCTTCATCTGGAATTGGATTAGAAATTGCAAAAAATCTTGCTGAAAAGGGTTTTAACTTGATTCTTACCGCAAGAAGATTAGATCTTCTTGAGTCATTAGCAAAGGAAATAACTGATAAAAATGGCGTTCATGTTGACCTTTTATCAAAGGATCTAAGCAAACAAGAAGCACCTAAAGAAATATTTGATTTTTGTGATTCTAAAAATTATAAAGTTGACTTATTAGTTAATAATGCTGGCTATGGAATTAAAACTTCTTTTCATGAAACTAGCATTGAGGTTGAGGAAGATTTTATAAGAGTATTAGGCACCTCTGTGATTATGCTTACAAAACTATTTATACCAGAGATGCTAAAAAATGGCGGAGGCAAGATAATGATTGTATCTTCTGTAGCTTCATTTGCTGCGCCATCTGCAATACAACCGCTTTATGGGCCAATAAAAACATTTATGAACAGATTTAGTGATTCAATAAATATTAACTATAAGCATAAAGGAATTACTTCAACATCTGTATGTCCTGGCTTTACAGTAACTGGCTTCCATACTGCCAGTGGCGTTCAAGAAGAAATGAATAGAGTGCCAAAGTTTATGGTTTTTTCAGCTGAAAGAATTGCAAAAGAAGGTGTTGATGCAACTCTTAAGGGAAAAAGTTTATGCGTTCCTACAAAAACATATAAGTTTCTTGTTTTCATGCTAAAAAACATTCCGCAACCAATATTAAGACTTATAGGAACAGCATTGGCTCCTGGAAGGTACGATCGAAATTAGCTTTTTGCTAAAATAGAATCTGAAACAAAAGGGTTAGTCTTCCTTTCTATCTCAAATGTTGAGACAGGGCCATGCCCCGGAATAAATTCAATATCATTACCAAGGGGCCAAAGTTTATTTTGTACAGAATTAATAAGATCATCAAAGTTACCACCAGGCAGGTCTGTTCTGCCTATGGAACCATTAAATAAAACATCTCCGACAAGCGCTAATTTATTTTTTTCACTATAAAAAATTATGTGTCCAGGAGTATGACCAGGACAAAAATACACATCTAATTTCTCTTCTCCAATTTCGATGATATCTCCTTCCTTCAACC
>CETQ01137112.1_pt1 | contig 10464 bp, 8 predicted proteins | sample 531261 | NCBI WGS metagenome assembly CETQ01 (sample SAMEA2622376, study PRJEB7988) | marine metagenome | biome: marine biome (ENVO:00000447); feature: surface water layer (ENVO:00002042); material: "saline water (ENVO:00002010), including plankton (ENVO:xxxxxxxx)" | depth 5 m
ATAAGTGAAGCAAGAACGCAATGTCCACCGGCACTGCCAATAAAAAACCGCTTGCTATCCGCGGCGTCGCGCACCCCCCGCCGCCGCGTAATGGGAAGCGCATAAATAAGGCCGACCTGACGCGCGCCGAGATCGACAGCACCAACCTGCAGGGCAAGCGGCTGCTTCGCGAGCACGATCACGGCGACGAGGTGGGCACCGTGCTGGCGAGCTGGAGAGGGCGCGACGGCTCGCTGCGCATTGCGGCCAATGTAGAAGACCCGGGTGCAATCGAGCAGGTAAAAAAGGGCGAGATGCGCGGCCTCTCGCTCGGCACCTCCATGATCCTGGCCGAGGACGGCTCCGTGGCGTTCCGTGGCCAAGACGAGCTCTCAATCTGCGAGGAGGGCAAGCGGCCGGGAACCTGGATCGACACGATGGACGGCCGGCCCTGTCGCGCGGTCGAGTGCTTCTCAAAATCTGCGGACGGTGCGCGCGAATGCGCACCCAAACCGCTAAAATGATATGGCACTTCTTGAGCCCCAAGTAGTAACCTGGGCCACACACACACATACCGACCCATTGCATTTACGCTCAAAGTATGTCGGAGGCTGAAATCGCGACGACTGCCACCCTCTCCTCCGCAGACCAGAATCGCGATGACGTGATCAAGCACTTGAAGGAGCAGCTTGCCGCGAAGACGACGGAGGCGGCCAGCGCCGTGGCGCGTGCCGAGGAGGCCACCTCGCGCAATGCCGGGTACGAGGCCCGCGAGTACAAAAGAATCGCCGCCTGGCAGCCGGATGCCAAGGACTTTATGTGCAATTTTGTTGGCGAGGAAGTGAAAAACCACTTCCCGGAGCTGGCCGACGATGTGGCCGTTTTCACTGGCACCTCGGGTTGGGCGCACACGTACACGGAGAAGCCCGACATCCAAGCGCAGGGCGCACTCGCCGCCGTATCGTATGTGGCGTCCAAGGGCATCAAGCGCCTTCGTGAGCAGGCCTCGCAAGGCGCACAGGCGGCCACCACCCTCGCCGAGACAATGAAGGCGAACGAGGAGTTGCAGGCGGCAAACGCCAAGCTGCAGAAGGACTGCCAGGATTACAAGGAGCTGTCGGACGAGCGCCAAAAGGGCCTCGAGACGCTGCAGGCCGAGCTGATCAGGGGCGGCCTCTTCTCCGACCAGTTCAACTTTTCCAAGCTCACCTCGCGCGAGCAGGAGGCGCCGCCTCCCGAACCGCACGCGGTGGGGAATGCCGGAGCGGCGCCCTCGCTTGAAGTCGTCAAGGCCGAGGCTTCCAAGGCGGCGGGCGCGGCGGCGGCAAACCCGGTCAAGCAGGAGGATCTGCTTCAGTCGCTTCTTGGGCGCAGCAACGGCAGCCTGCGCATGGGTCCCAGTGGCACCAACCATGCGCACCTCGGCCAGATCAACGGTGAGCCCGACATTGGTGCCCTCCTACGCTCTACCATGTAGAGCGCATGCGATACACCCGTCGACGAGTATGCCTCCCACATCGTTGTAGCCGACCACCAGCGGCCGCAGCAAGACCCAGCACCGACTCTGCCTGCTTCTCTTCTTATATTTCCACTCGGAGGAAGGGGGTGTTTGCGCGTACCTACACACGCGCGCGTTAGTGTGTGTGTGTGTGCGTGTGCGTGCGTGTGCGTGTGTTGAAAAAAAACCAATCATCTTTTCACCCTTTCTCGCCGCGCTAACCCCAACATCTGCCCTGCAACTAGTTGCAGGGTAAGAGGGGGGAAAGGAGATGGACTTGGAAGCGTTGTTTGCGTTGGCCGACGAGGCCAAACGCGAGACGCGCATTGAAGCCGGTGATGCCGAGTCCGCGGACGACGATGACGAGGATGGCCTTGGCCGCGCCACCTACAGCGTGTGTCCGGACGGCGACATCCACGCATGCTTTGGGCAGCGGTGCCCACACGTGCGCATCAACCACGACCAGTGTTACGTTTGCAGCATCTCGGGGCGGGTTGTCGACGTGCACCAAGCGCGAGAAAGCGACCCAGGGTGGACGGGACGCTCGACCGGCAGTGCCAACCCGGACGACTCGGCAGGTCTTCCCGTTGGTGGGTGGGTCAAGCGCCGGGACATGTACGCGGCGAGCGTTGCCGCGTTTCGAAACGCGCACCAGATTGCGGCGGATGTGGACACGGTTCCCACACCCGTCGTAGCACCAGTGGCAGTTACGCCCCCGGTCAAGCGCGGCGCGCTCTGCGTGGACGAGACTCCAGACGAAAACGTGGCGCCTAAGAAGGCACGGGGTACGCGCAAGGAAAATTGGTCGCGTGATGCGATTGCCAAACTCGCAGCGGTGGCCATCACCGTGATCGACAAGCTTTTCATTGCGAACCCAAAGAGCGATTGCCTAGAAGCACCAGACACGGCAGCAGACCCCCGACACCAAAACTTTGAGTACGTCAAAAAAATGGCAATACGCAAATACGTACAGCGGTGCGCAGACGGCAAATCCATACTCAATCTGGACACGCTGAGCAACGTGATCATACATGCCAACGCGTACGTGCGCGCGCAACGCGAAGCCGCTTCTGCGCGCCTCGGTGCCTTGGCGCTTCGCTCTGACGCCAAGCAGCGGCGCACGCGCGCGGTCTTCTCGGGACAGATTCGCAACCAGCTGAGTCAGCTTATTGTGAGCCTGTGGCGCGCCTGCTGTCAGACTAAGCATTTTATGTGCGCCAAAAAGGGCAGCGACTCGTTCAGTCCCTTTGCAGCGGGCATCCTCTACTCGCTCAAGCGGGGCCTCTACCTCCCCGACGGCACGTGTATCGTGCCCGTGCTCGAGGAGCTTGCGGCACACTTGCCTGCGCTGCGCTCGGCCTCGTCCACACCCACGGCGAGGCAGTTGCAGTCGAGCAGTCACCGGGGAATCTGCAGCATTCAACGCGCGCTTACCAGCCTGTCGCAGATGCCGCCGGAAGAGGCGCGGCCTGTGCGCATGCTGCTGCGCGACGCGTCTCGCCAGGGTGCGTTTTTGCGTGAGTTGGTCAGTCGGAATTCCTAGCCACGCGCACGTTAATACCAGGAAATAACCTCGTTCGCGTGTCCATAAATAACAAAAGAGCAACATGTCGACGCGTCTTCAGCAAGTGCTGCGCGTGGGCCAAGCACGCGCTTCCGCGACGGGCACCTGGTTACCCAAGCGCCAGCCCGTGTCTACGGCTGTCAATGGCGAGGATTCCGACGAGGATTCCGACGAGAAATGGCCCCCATTGCCAGACTGGGCCTCGAACCTCGAGAAGGAAGTCAAACGACTCGTGCGTGAGCGCGACCAGGCGGCGCTCATGGGGGAACGCGTTCAGCGATACGCGAACACTCTTGAGCAGAGACTCAAGAAGCATGCCGAGAGCGACACTGAGTTGCGCAAGTCGTGGAAGGAACGGCTCGAAACACAAAAGGAAAAGCTCATAAAAGAAAAGCAGACACAGCTGCGACAGCTGAAAGCCGAGTTGGAAAAGGCGCAAAAGGAGGCCGAGGAGCGCGAGAATGCGTGGGCAACAAAGTTTGCTGAGCTCGGGAAGAGAGTGGAGGACGCGCAGGTCGCGGCGGCCAAGGGGGCGGAGGCGGCCAGCCTCGCGCGGGACAAGATGGAACTGGAGAAAAAGCAAGTACATGCGATGGTGGAGGCGCTGGCCGTGGAGGTTCGGAAGCGTGCCGAAAGCGAAGAAGAGGTCGCCGAGAACATGAAGAAGTTTGCCGACTCCCAAGAGGAGCTTGCCGACTCCCAAGAAGCGCTTGCTCGCTGCCTGAAGAGGAGCGCAATCCTTGAAAAGCTCGTCAAGAATCAGAAGGAGATGCTCGCTGACAAGGACGCGCTACAAAAAATCACCGAGTTACAAACGCAAATAAAAGACAACAAGGCGGACGAGGACGAGCACGACGAGAATCTGCCCGAGCTCGAGCCTGTGACGCCACCAGGATCGCCACCAGGATCGCCACCGGCGGATCCCAAAGTGGAAACCAAGCCAGAGAACCCCGCACAATCCGACACTTACGACGCTTCGTTCAGCGAGGAATCGGTCCGGAAGGTGGCCATCGAGCAAATCGAAACCAAGCTCGATGCTATCACCGAGGACTGGCCACGCCGTAGGGTGCGGACGGACAAGGAGCGTCGGGTGCAACAGAAAAACTATGCGAAGATGTATGAATTTCTCATGAACGACATCAAAGCTCTGAACGACACGCGAAACTACGCCCTGGGCGTGCTTACGGCACGGATTGGTCACGCCTACCTCAAACACATCACGCCGCTTGCGTTCCAGGCATCCAAGTTTTGGGAAGAGGAAATGGCCAAACGCGTACGGGTCGCATTCTTTGGCATGAGGTACCAACCCACTTGGGCGGACACCTTTAGTGCCTTTGCCAACATCGCAAACAAGAATGCTCACCTGTTTGCAACCTGGTACTTCAACATCGAAACATACATCAAGAAAAAGAGGCCGGGTTTCAAAGCGTTCACGAAGACTGAGAAGCCCTTGCATGAGCTGCTAGACATGACACGAAAGCTAAGCACCGACAAAAAGATCCAGTACTTTGCGTCAAAGGAGTACGACCATACCAACCACAAAGAAAATGTCTACAGGATGTGCGAGGCGCTGCCTCTGTTTGTGAACATGCTTGCATGGTTCCGAGACACCCAAGACGTGGCCAAGTTGGTGTTCGATTCGGTGCAGCGATCGAGTTTCGACCCTGACATGCGTGAGATGTTCAACAAGCTTGTCAAAAGCATCCAAGACTTCGCTGCCTCCATTGTAGCCGTGCAAACTATAATAAGGGACCCCAACCTGCAACCGGGCGAGCAGATCGAAGAGTGCTTCGCGTATCTAAATGCCGAAGACTGGGTTCCAATCATGAAAAACACGTTTTTCGAGGGCGTTCGCTACAACTTTGACGAGGAGGCCTACTGGTCGCGCAAGAGTGGTTCGCTGTAGTTGGTGTCGGTAAGGGAGTGCGTGTGCGCCACTACAAAATAACACAAAAAGTTTGGTCTTTTTTTTCTGGCACTCCCGACTCATGCCTTAGGAATGAGCGCAAACAGCTTGCTGTGCTGCTCGTCAAACTTGAGCAAAAGGGGCGGAAAGTTTTTGTTGCCTGCGTCTTCCATCATCATCAGGGGCGAAACCTTCGTTGGCACGTCGTTGACAAGGAGCATGACGTCCACGTTCGTGCTCACTTCGCGCACGACAACCACGTAGACATTGAGGCCGTAGATCTTGGCCCCGAGGTAGCACGCCGCCTCCACCACGCCCAGGTTCTCGCAATACGGTGCATATGCCTTTGCCGCGGTTTCATCCGCCTCGGTCGTAAGGTTTGCTCTGGCGAGCACGCGGTTGAGCCCGATGCAGCGGTTAGTCGTTAGTGGCAGTTTCAGAGGCGTGCCGCTGGCGGGACGCAAGTTCATCATGGACAAAAGCTTCTCTGCCTGAGCAATGCTGCATGGTGCAATCTCAGAGAGAGTGCTTGCGCTCACATTTTTGGAGAGAGGGGCAGCTGCCGCATCCGCTGCCGCATCCTCCGCTGCTTGCATCTCCGCCCGAAGCTTCTCGATCTGTGCCGAGAGGGCCACCCGCTCCTCCTCCAGTCGCACGCACACCTGCAGCGCCTCAGCCATGGACGCGTTGGGACCAAGGCGGGCGATCGAGGCGGTCAAAAAGGAGGCTAGCACGGGCACGCGCTGCTTGACGAGCGCCACTTGCTCATACACGTCCCCAAGTCGGTAGGCGCTGCCCATCGGAATTCCCATCATCCCCGTGAGCACCTTGTCCTCGCCGGATGGCGCGCTCTTGTGCTTCTTAATGTGGAAAAAGTTTTTTTTGGTCTCCTGTGGCGTTGGCGGATCGTCAGTAAAGTTGCACACGTAGCCGTACTTTCGCAATCCGTCCATGGCCGCATCCCATTGCGCCCTGTTTTCCTCGGGCCGGTCCTTGCTGTCGGTCTGATCCTGCGTGCACGGGAAAACGTACTTGCCTGCCCTAAACTCCTCGTTGAAGGGCTCCAGAGTGTACAACAACCGCGGAACCGAGCAGTTGTCGTAGAAGGACACGTCTGCGCCCGGCGACATGCGCAGCCCAAAGCAACTGACCTGTCCGCGCAAGCTCACGGTGTCCGCGCGCATGGTCAACACGTGTGGCCGGCACGCGCTCTCTTTGGTGGTTGCGGGAGGGCGCAGCCCAAAGGCGGACGATTTGGGCGCATGGGGTTGGGCGGCACGCTCCTCCTGCATGGCGGCCACCGCGTAGTCGTACAGGTCCGCCTCCATGTCCTCCTTGTACATGAGCATCCCAAAGTAGACGTCCTGGTGATTCAGGGGCATCTCGAGATGCGGCACGATTTTCAGAAAGACGCGATGGTGCTGGTTCCCGTCCCAACCGAACTCGAGCCGGTGTTCCATGGAAGGTTCCTTGTCGTGCACACTCACGAGAGACCAGAAGTCGATGTTAGCTTCCTGAACACTGAGCCGATACGCGCCGTCGATGGTCTGGGAGCTGTTCAAGCTGCTCCGCGCCAGCGATGGTAGCAAGTCCAATTTGGAGTCCCTGAAGAGCTGGGCGACGGCCTTCGTGAGCATCTTAAACATTTGCTTAGAAGAAAGGTTTGTGTGCTCGAGCGTTAAGTACTTGCACACGCGTTTGCCGTCGTCGGTGACGTGCGTCAGCGCCAGCTCCGCGTGGTTGCTGGCACCCACGAGCGGATGGTGGTCTGTCTTGTCGGCGTAGTAGATCGCGTCGCTGTCGGTCAGCACACTCATCCGCACAACCTTGGCCGGGCAGTCCTCGCCCATGCCCGCGGCGCGCGAGAGGAGCGCCATGCAGTCGAGTAGCTGGTGGCGCTCGTTGCACTTGCTGGATTGCGGAATGAGAAGCGTCATGGCGTAGCGGCGCGGTGGGGCGGCCATCGCGTCCGTCTCGCCTTTGCCAATGGCGGCCATAAACTCTGCCTTCTCCGCCAATACGAGCCGCTTCACGTCCCCTTCCTCTTGCATCATAGTGAGGGTGCAGAGCGAGAGGAAGGCATCATAAATAATCTTGGTCTGCGGGTGTTTAGGGCTCCGATACGTCGACGCAACCTCGTCGTCCTCGCGGCGCTTCTGTGCCACACCCTTGAACGCGGATGGTACCGGCACATCGGCATCGATCCATGCATTGATGTAAGACGCGTGTGCCACGCATGCCAACTGCTGCTGCGGAAGTTCCAAGTTGGACCACAATGGAACTTTGACTTCTATTTCGTTTGGAACTTGGTTGGTGAGAGGTGCCACATCGGTGGAACCCGTAACGGACATGTGCTCAGGGTTTTCGGGCGATCGCGGGTACACGCAGGTGAATGCACAAGTCGCAAGGCCAACGCGAGCCGTGCGTCACACACACCCAGACACAAAAACTGCTGGCATTTAAAAATATATCGATTCCGCTGATGAAACGGTTCCATGCACGTTACAAACGACCTATGCAAATACCTGTAACGCCCTGTCATGCAACCGGCGCAACCAGAGCTCTTGCCCTCTATCGCCTCGCGCCAACCGGCCCCCGCCGTACTTCATGTAAACGTCGCGCACAGCGCAAATGGCGTTAAAGTAGAGCTTGCCGTTCTTGCGCCAGTCCTCAGTGTACGGCAGCGGGCGACTCGTGCGTGTGCGGCCGGACACCTGCGCCACGATCGACGCGACAAACAGCAAGCCCAGGTCCACCGAGAGCATTGTCTTGTACTCGCGCAGCATTGCTTCGCGAGTGGCCATGGTGGGGGGGTAATGATTTGTCTTCACGTCTGCCATACCAGGCAAAGCTCGCGCGATGCTGATGTTTCGCTTCACTGCCGCCCGGTAAAGCGAGTCGGGGCACGGCTCCTTGGGAGCGCCGCGCGACTGGCACAGTGGCGTGGCAATGTCGAATTTGACGAGCCGCTTAAACTCGGCATTGGTCGCGCGGTAGCAGCCGTGGCAGCAAAAAGCCATGTCACTCGGCAGCGATGACCTGGGCGGCGGTGCGCGCCCGTCGCGGCAGCACTGCCAGTACTCGGCATTGCTCGGCGGCTCGTCGGGCTCGGGCGGCTCCTCCTCCGCGGAGGGAGGCATGAGCAGCGCAGGGCGCGAGCATCCCACGCGTTGGCACGTTCCAAAGTACAGTTGGTACCGGTCGTGCAGCCTCCACTCGCAGTGCTGCAAGAGTATGAACTGGTGAAACGCAACGGCCGTTGGCTGCGCCGAACCAGTATTGGCCATGGCTTCAACCATGCTTTCTGCCCACTTTTTGCGATTCTCTAGGATGCTTTCAAGTGCAATGATGGGGCGTGGTTCGGTAGGCATGAGCGACGGCTGAAGCGGCGCGTCCCAATCGACGGGGTCTGTGCCGGGCAGCACGCCGTCGAGGTACCGACCTTTGTGATGCGATTCGTATAGGTAGCTGCAGAGGGTAAGCAGGCTCTTTGCGGTATCTTCATTGCGCCACAGTTGCCACGCTTCCCTGCAGAGCAACGGTATCACGCGCAACAGGTAGGCGAGGCAACCGCGACCCTCTTCCCGGTTGAGCCGGATGTCCTCTGCGAGCAGGTGAACGACCGTGGGTACCAGCGGTTCCAGTGCGGCCGCAAAGGCGGCCATGGCACGCGTCTGCACTTCCATTGCTGCAGTTATCAGTCGCAAATAGCACTCTAGCGCGGGAACCAGTTACGGCAAGGCAAGTGGAATCAGTTCCACTGGGGTTTGCCACTGGTGTGAGGTGGATACGTTGTACGTGGATTGCGCCCGCATGCACAACGCGGCACTTGCGGCATTGTTCAATAATGACACGCACAATCACGCGCTGTGCCAAATCCTGGCGCCACGCCTTGACATCGAATTGCTCGCCACCTGGGCACAGGTGTGCCGGGCCTTCCGCTCGTGGCCGTTGGATAACGGCACGGAGTGTTTTTTGGGCGTCACACCGTTTTGGCAGCACAATTCAGACGAAGACGACGAAGTGCCCACGGGCACGCTGCACCCGTGGAAGCCACACTTTGAGCTCAACGGCCAGCCGGCCATGAGTAAAAAGAATTGCGTCATTCTACACCCACGAATCTACAGCGTCGTCAGCGAGCACCACGACGGCAAGAGGGAGGTCATGGCCGTGCCGTGGGGAAACCAAGTAGATGAACGCACAGCGCGCATAGATGCGTGGCTTGTGGACGCCGTCACTGGCGAGGACGTTGAGTATCTCGGCGACGACCACCTGTTTCGGGAGAGCAAGCCACCCAAGGGTGTACCGAGCCCCTACTACCGCTTCAACAAGCCATCCTTTCGCATCAAGAAGACCCTGTCCAGCCACTACGCACCCCCAAAAATGTTTAAGCTCAAAGTTGTGGCGAGCATTACGCTCGAAGGCGTGCAGTGGTGGGCAAGCTACAGTTACACGAGCGACAGGTTCTACGTGGCCTCGGCGCAGCCCGTGTGGGGTTCCAGCGCGTACCGGAAGCGGCGCGACGAGCCGTTTAAGCGCTCGCGCTACGGGCTCTAAGAGATCACCCACGGCCTGGGCGGGAGTGCGTTGAACTGCACCGCGAGCCGTCGGAGCCGGGAGACTGGGGTGGTCTCCATTCGCAATCCCCACCCTGGTTCCTGGTACACCACGATCACCTCGCCGGTTGCGTTTACCACTGTGCTCACCAGGCCCACTCGGCCCGTCTGAACGTTGAGAACCCGATTTGCCTCTAGCACTGGCGTGCCAGCTGGGTAGAACGCGTGGTGGTTGGTAATGATGTAATTGTGCACCCGGTCTTTCCGCTCTTGCGGGTCGTCGTAGCGCGAGGGGTGCACCAGGGCCCGCCTGAATCCGTGCTCTGGGCGAGACGAAAGGGTGTGCGGTTGGTGTGGGCGGTTTGGCTGTCGGACCACCGGTGGGAGCGTGGGCGTGGCGGGCACTGGCGCCACGTTCTCCGCCTGCTCAAGCTCGCGCCGGATCTCGGCGTCGGCCTCCTCGTCCGTGTCCACGTCCAACGCGCGGCCCCTGGCGTCGACCCTGCCGGCCTGCAAGTTCATGCGCCGAATCATGTACTCCTCCTCTGGCGTCAGGACGGAATCCATGTCCTCAAACCCATCGTTTCTGGCATCGTTCTCGTCGGAAGTGGATGTGCGCACCATTGGGGTGCGGCATTGGCGGTTCAACAGTGGCAGGTGCGACACGTCGGGCAGCATGGCGCCGAGTTCCGTGTTGGTTCCGTGCCGTTTTTTTTATAATAACTTGGCGTTCGCACGCACAATATTGAGCGAACTCTTCGTATGAACTTGAAACAGACACACCCTGAGGCTGCCCCGTTTATCACAGCCCATTTGGCGTAAGGTAGTCCGGCGCTCGGAAGTTGCGGTACTTGGAGTCCTGGAAGAACTTCTGGCAGCCGATGAGGCTGAGCTGGATGGCGATGCAAAGGTCGTCCTGCTTGCCGTAGAGTTTGCCCGTGTAGGTTTGTCTAACCTGCCA
>CETQ01080575.1_pt1 | contig 10457 bp, 11 predicted proteins | sample 531261 | NCBI WGS metagenome assembly CETQ01 (sample SAMEA2622376, study PRJEB7988) | marine metagenome | biome: marine biome (ENVO:00000447); feature: surface water layer (ENVO:00002042); material: "saline water (ENVO:00002010), including plankton (ENVO:xxxxxxxx)" | depth 5 m
GCTCAATGCTAAATATAAGACTTTTACAGTTGTTGGAGATATTGAGATAGTTCTGCATCCACATAATGAGAGAACATCTGTACAAGTTACGTCAACTGGCAATGTAGATAATGTATTTGCCTTGTTTGCAAGTCCAACGAAAAAAATAGCAGAAGCATTTAAATCAAATTTGTAAAACGCTCACAAATAATTACATAAGAATTAATTTTTAAGGAAGTCTTTAAATAAACCTGCTAGGCTATCGTTTAATTATGATTAATCTAAATGACGTAGAACCTTTTGCTGAGGGTGGTAATAGAAAATGCTTTGTTCATCCTGAAAATCCTAATAGATGTCTAAAAGTAGTTCATCCAGGATTACTTGAAACAATAATTAAAAATAAGCCTTGGTATAAAAAATTAAGATCTATTGATAGTTTTGATGACAATTTAAGAGAAAAGAAAGCATATAACCAAAAAGCTCTAAGAAGTAATAATCCAGAAATATGGAAGCATTTAGCTAAATGGTATGGAATGGTTGATACAACTATAGGGGCAGCATCTGAGACTGAGTTAATAAAAAATGGTGATGAAGTTGCTGAAACCCTTGAAAGTTATTTATTTTCAAATGGGCTTAATGAAGAAATTAAAGTATCTATAAATCAATTTCATGGTTGGCTGAGAAAGAATCTAGTCCTAACTAAAAATCTTATACCTCATAATCTTGTCCTAAAGAAAAAAGATAACGAGTTAGTTATAAAAATTATAGATGGTCTTGGGTCTCAAGCTTTTATTCCATTGCCAAATTACTCAAAATATTTTGCGAAAAGATATATTGAAAGAAGAGTTGAGTTGATGATGAGCAGAATTAGATGGGATTTGTCAGGAAGAAAAGGTCGATGGAAATAGGTTTAATTGTGATATCCTAAATTTAGTATTAATTTAACAGAGGAGAATTATGAAAAACAAATTTTTTATATTAATTTCACTGATATCTTTTACATCTTTTGGTCATGCAGCATTAGAATATGAAGTAAGAGACGTCAAGAGATCAAGCAATATGTTTGGAGAGGCTATATGTGTTTCTCTTTACATAGTAAATGATACAAGAAAAAGTTATGAATTTAATTTATTTGCTATTGATGCGAGCGGAGATGGTTTATCTGCAATGCCATCAGTTTTAGTTACTAAATCACCTGAGTTTAATCCAAATGCAACATTATCATCTGGTGGAAAAGTTAGAGGATGGTTATGTTTTGATGAACCAGAATATGGTTGGGTCCCAGAAGAAATTAAATTTTCATCAATATTTGGATCTGCATTCTTAACCGTTAAAGTGAATTAATAAATATTAATAAAATTAATAATAAAAATTGGTTTAAATTATATTTTTGCTATTATTATCGATTAGAGTTTAATCAATTAAGGAGAAAATTATGGCGAGTATGACTTTAAATATGAAAAATCCGCAAACCGGTATGGTAAAACAAGCGCCTGTTGGGTTTTCATGGACTGTATTCTTTTTTGGTATGTTTCCAGCTTTTTTCAGAGGCGATATAAAATACGGACTTATTATCCTATTTACAGCTTGGTTAGGTAGCGTAATTGTTTTTATGTTTATCTACAATAAGCTCTATCTAAGCGACCTTGTGGCTGCTGGATATCAAAGTATAGACGGAGAAGACATGACAAATATAGCCGCATCAAAAGCCGGAATGGTAATACCACGGTTAGAGGGCTAATATTATCTAGGTTTTAGATAATCTTTTAAAAGCAGTTAAGATTCAAAACAATCTTAGCTGCTTTTTTTATTCATCTAAAAAACTCTTCAAATGACTTGATCTGCTTGGGTGTCTTAATTTTCTTAGAGCTTTGGCCTCTATCTGTCTTATTCTTTCCCTAGTTACGTCAAATTGCTTACCTACTTCCTCAAGCGTGTGATCAGTATTCATACCAATGCCAAATCGCATTCTTAGTACTTTTGCCTCTCTTGCTGTTAAAGAAGCAAGGACATCATCTGTTGCAAAATGTAAACTTTCCTCGGTTGCATTCTCAAGGGGTGATTCAATTACAGTATCTTCAATAAAATCTCCTAAACTTGAATCTTCATCATCTCCAATAGGCGTCTCAGTTGAAATTGGTTCTTTAGCAATCTTAAGAACTTTTCTTACTTTATCTTCCGGCATATCGAGTTCTTTGCTTAATTCTTCCGGTGTAGGCTCTCTTCCCATTTCTTGCATCATTTGACGAGAAACTCTATTTAACTTATTTATTGTTTCAATCATATGCACTGGAATTCTTATGGTTCTAGCCTGATCAGCAATAGATCTTGTTATAGCTTGTCTTATCCACCATGTTGCATATGTTGAGAACTTATATCCTCTTCGATATTCAAATTTATCAACAGCTTTCATTAATCCAATATTACCCTCTTGAATTAAATCTAAAAACTGTAATCCTCTGTTTGTATATTTCTTAGCAATAGAAATTACTAGCCTTAAATTTGCTTCTACCATATCTTTTTTTGCACGACGCATTTTCGTTTCGCCCATAGACATATTTCTATTTATTTCTTTGATTTCCCTGACGCTCAACCCAATTTTATTTTCAAGTTCAATAATATCTTTTTGAGCTATTACTACATCCTTTTTAACTTTTTCTAAAAGATCTTTTTTATATTTCTTTTCCTTCATAAGGCTATCAATCCACCTTACTTTAGTAAGGTTCTCAGGATATAAACTTAAAAAATCTTTTCTTGGTATTCGAGCATTTTTAACAAGCTGTGTTTGTATTAATTTTTCTTTTTCTCTAAGACTATTTAATCCATGCCTGGCAATTGCAGCTATATCCTCGAACATTCTGGGACTAAATTTTAGAAATTGAAAAATTTCTCCAAGTTTTTTAAATTCAGCATTTGCTTCTTTAGAATGTCTACCTTTCTTTTCAATAACTTTTGTTGTTTTATTAAATTGGCGTTTTAAATTAGTCATCCTTCTTTGAACTTCTTTCATATCAGGACCTGAGCTTGGCTCATCATCAGAAGATGAAGCAGCATCAGCTTCTTCCTTTGCTCTTTGGGTACCTGGGCCTGCTGAAGGAACTTCTTTCATTTCCTCTAAAAATCCAGTTAAGAAGTCATTAATTTTCTTTTCTTCATCCTTAACTAGTTGCCAAAACAACAATACATACTCAACAGTCTTTGGATAATGAACGCTTGCATTAAGAAGATCTCTCATGCCCTCTTCTATTCTTTTTGCAATCTCTATTTCACCCTCACGGGTTAAAAGGTCAACAGTACCCATTTCTCTCATATACATTCTGACAGGGTCTGTGGTTCTTCCTGTTTCATTTTCAACAGCTGCAAGAGCTTCAGCTGCCTGCTCTAGAGCAATATCATCGGAATTTTCAGATTCTGCTAGCATTAATGTGTCGGCATCAGGAGCAGTTTCATGAACTTGCAAACCTAAGTCATTGATCATTCCAATGATTTCATCTACTTGATCAGGATCAGATATATCATCTGGTAAATGATCATTAACATCTGAATATGTAAGATATCCTTGTTCTCTACCCTTTTCGATTAGCTCGGCAATTCTTGAGCCTTTTTGATTTAATTTATCCACAGATTGAACGTTCCTCTAGTATATCCCTCTATTTATGGATTGATTGCTAAAAATCAATCTAATTAGAGCTTAAATTTTTAATTAAAAGCTCTTCTTCCTGCGACATTCTATCTTTTTTTAAGATTATTTGTTGTAATTCTCGTTTTTCTGCTGTTGATAGATCGTCAATACGATACTTATCTTTTAGTATCTCTTCTCTCTCATTATGAGTTTGTGAAATTAATTCAATACAGTCTTTTAGCATAGATAATGCATCTTCTTGCGATAGTTTTATTTCAGAGACTAATGCCTCGCCAAAGACATTTTTAATTTTTTCATTATCAATCTTTTCTAAGATAATTGATGCAGATGAGTCAGGATGTTGAATATAAATATCTTTTATTACATGTATGAATGAAAATTTTGAGTCTGAATTTATAGAATTAAATAAATTGCTGCTTGCTAATACTGGGTATTGTATTAATGCCATAAATACACCTAAAACAGATTTTTTTATTATTGACTTTGAATCAACAATAACTTTTTCTTTTTGATTAGCATTGATACTTACCTTACTTTTTGTACCTTCGATTAATTTCCCAAAATCTAAATCACATACATTTGATGCCTCATTGATATACGCTTGTTTAAGAGTCTCATTAGAAATAGATTTTATTAAAGGTATTGCAAATTTTGCAGCTATGGTCCTCCCCTCTATTTTAGATAAATCATCCTGAGATTTGACTGTATCAAAGAAGAAATCAGAAAGAGATTTTGAATTCTTAGCGAGACTTTTAAAAGCTTCTTTGCCATTGTCTTTAATATAACTATCTGGATCCTCGCCCTCTTGAAGTGATATAAAACTAATTCTAGTATCCTCTCTAAGAAGCGGCATTGCATTTTCAACAGTTCTCCAAGAAGCCTTTTGTCCAGCCTCATCTCCATCAAAAACAATATAGATTGTGTTTGTGTAGTTGAGAATTTTTCTAAGTTGCTCTTGCGTAAAAGCAGTTCCTGATGAAGCAACGGCGTTTTTAACACCATGTTGGAAAAGACCAATAACATCCATGTATCCCTCAACAACATATATCGAATCTGGTCTTTTGTTTGTTTGTCTTGCTTCATATAAACCATAAAGTTCATACTTCTTTTTATATGTTTTTGTCTCAGGCGAATTTAGATATTTAGCCTGATTTTCTTTTTCTTTAAGAAGCCTTCCTCCAAAAGCAATACAATCTCCTTTTATGTTTCTTATCGGAAACATTAATCGATCTCGAAATCTATCATAGAATTCACCATTATCATTTTTGCCAAATAAGCCAGATTCATTTAGTTCTTCCTGATTAAACTCTTTTGATAATTTTTCACTTAAACTTGGAGCTGACGCATTTGAGTATCCTAAGTTAAAAAATTTAGCTGTTTCTCCTGAGATTCCCCTGTCTTTTAGATAAGAAATTGTATTTTTTCCATCTTCCTCTTTTAATTGTTTGTAAAAAATTTCAGCAGCTCTATTATTAATATTTGTAGATTTTACAACTGTGTAATCCCTTTCTTTTTTGGGAATCTCCATTCCAATATATGATGCAAGCTGTTCAATTGCTTCTATAAAATCTAAATTGTCATGCTTCTTTAAAAAACTAATTGCGTTACCTGTTTCTTTGCATGTAAAACAATGAAAAGTACCAGTCTCTTCATAAATCTTCATAGATGCATTATTTTCCTCACCACCTTTGTGGAAAGGACATTTACACATATAAGCGCCACCCCTTCTTTCAATCTGCCTTCGTTTTTGGATAACTTCTACAATATTGACTGAGTCTAATAATCGTTCAATAAATTCTTCAGGTATATACATATCTTATTTAATTCTAATTTTTACTATTCACCATTAATCTCAAACCAATTATCTATAAGTATTTTGGCTGCATGTGCATCAACTTCTTCAACATTTTTTTCTTGAAGAATTTGTCTGGCCTCAAATGTGGTTAGCCTCTCATCAATATATTCATATTTTGCATCATAAATTGTTTTAAGTTTTTGATAAAACTTATCAACTTTTTTCATAATTACACTATCAGTTCCATCCATATTTAATGGTTTTCCCACAATTATTAATTCAGGTTCCCACTCCTCCAAGAGGATCATAATGTCATTCCAGTTTACTTTATTATCTTTGCTTGCTAAAACCTGAAGCGGTGATGACGTGTATGTTGAAGTTTGCCCAACGGCAACTCCTATCTTTTTTGTTCCAAAATCAAAAGCAACTATTTGCATTTAATTAGAAGAAAAATTCCAGTCTCTTACAATTTCGAGAACACTATATTCATTAGACATATTTTTATTGAAGGGAGAAAAAGGTGCGGATTTTTCTAAAATATTGATTGCCATATCATCTATAAATATATTTCCTGAAGAAATCAATATTTTTGAATTTATTAGGTTTCCATTCATGTCTAATGTTGCCATGATCTGTACTCTTCCTTCAAATGAGCCATCTTTCGCTGAAATTATTTTGTCTCCGGTTGTTTCTATTTTTCTTTGCCATAAATTTAAATAGACTGCCTCTTCAGAAGTTACCTTGGAATTTGCTTGAAGTTTTTTAATTTTAAAAGACTGCGAGGCACTCTTTGAAGTTTGAATTCCTCCAAACTCATCTGACGGCCTATCTTTTGTTAAATCTTCAACACTTGCTGAAGATATGTTTGTCATGTAGTCCTGATTTGAATTTGCAAATTTTACATTAATGATTGGTGATTCATTAAAGATTGGAAGCTTGTAATATGTAGTGATCGAAATACCAAAAATTAAAACTAAATGAATGATCAATGAAATAGTTAATGACTTATTAAATGTTAAAGAACGCTTACTTGTGTTTTGAACTGGTGATGATATTGAATTCATAGCTCTTTAAAATATTCGGCGATTGGATTTTTACCTGTTTGATCAAATATCTCTCTTGCACATGTTGGGCTGGTAATGTTTATTTCAGTCAGATGTTTTCCAATAATATCTATTCCAGCAAAATTAATTCCCTTCTTTTTTAAATATTCTCCTATTTCCTCTCCAACTTTTCTTTGAAAATCGTTAATATCCTTTGCAACACCTTTCCCTCCTGCTGCCAAATTACCCTTAAAACTTCCATCTTGTGGTATTCGTGCTAATGTTTTTTCAAAAGGTTTTCCATGAATAATGAGAATTCTATGATCTCCATCATATATATCCTCAATAAATTCTTGGCAAATGATGTTAGTTTTTTCTGAGTTTGTCATTTCATTTAATATATCTAAGCTGTCATCATTTAATTCATCAATTTTATGTATTGAAACACCGCCCATGCCATCTAGCGGTTTAACTACTATCTTTTTATGAGACTCAAAAAATATCTTTATCTTTTCAATTCTTGAAGTTACTAATGTGTTTGGAATATATTGATCGAAATGAAGTGCAAAAATCTTCTCGTTGTATTTTTTAATTGAATTGGGTTTGTTATGAACTACCGCGCCTTGTTTTTCAGCAAGATCCAATAAATGAAGAGCATTAATATAATTTTCGTCTACTGGAGGATCTTTTCGCATAAAGCATAGTTTAAAGTCTGCAAGTTTTATATCTTCTTTTAAAATACCCTCAACCTGAGTTAATCCTGCAGAGATGATATTTCTTGAACTTGCATATACAATTTTATCTTGAATAAATAAATCATTAATTTCGCATTGGAATACGCTTAATTTATTCTTTATTGCCTCTTCCATCATTAATATTGAGGTATCTTTTTTAATATCTAAATCCTTGAAAGTATCTGTTATAAAAAGTACTTTATTCATAGTAATGAGATTTTACCAAATTGATTTTTAATTAATGAAGAAATATATATTGGGGCAGTTTCTGCTCTTAAAATATTTTGACCCAAATGTCTTCTTTTAGTATTTTTAAGGATATCTAATCTTATTTCTTTGTCTGAAAATCCAGACTCAGGGCCTGTTATGATTGCAACAGAAGTACTTTTGTCTATTTCGTCCTGTATAAAAAAATCAGCAGCATCTGTATCAATGAAAAATATATCATTGCTTTCTATCAATGTGATTGCATCTTTCAAAGATTCAAACGCTGTGATAAGAGGAAGATGATTATTACCACATTGTTTTGAGACATTAATTACAATCTCATGTGCTTTTTCTATCATCTTTGTGAGATCTTTTTTTGCAACGCTCTGATCAATTAGATCGGGCTTGTAAACAATAAATTTATTTACTCCTATCTCAGTAAGCTTTTGAATCATAAAATTAAAATTATTTTTCTTAATAACTGGGATGATCATAGTAAGCAATCTTTTTGGCGGTAAATCATGCTTAAGTTCATCAACTCTTTCTACTTCACAAGATTTTTTTGAAAGATTAACAATCTGACAATTAGCAGAATTACCATACCCATCAAAAACTTCAATTATGCTATCTTCTGTTAATCGAAGTGCCTTAATCAAATGATGTGACTGGGATTCATCTATTTTAAACTTCTTGTTATGTCCAGACACAGATTTACAATATACTCTATGTGTTCTCACAATATCATTATAGCTATAGCTGGAAAATAAATGTCAGAGATTAAACTTATATTTGTAAGACATGGTGAAGCAGATAGTGCTTATGGAGAGCATGACGACCCTGTTTTAAGCATTAAAGGAATTTCTCAATCAAAAAATCTGTTAAAAAATATTAAGCTTCAAAATCTTGAAAAGTTTACATTCATTTCGAGTCCTAAATTAAGAGCCTTAAAAACAGCTGACCCGCTTGCAAAAAGATTTAACAAAAAAATACTTATTGATGATAATTTTATAGAAATTCCTGCGAAGGATGTGCCCCTAGATAAAAAGCAATCTTGGCTAAAAAAAATAGTTGCTACAAAAAAATCTGATTTACCGGAGAGCATCAAGCTATGGAGTAGGAATATTCTTCAAAGGATAAGAGATATTCAAGAAGATTCAATAATATTTACTCACTTCATGGTAATGAATGCTGTTATAAGCGAGCTAACTCAAGCTGAAAAAATCTTATGTTTCTATCCAGACTACACTTCAATTATTGAAATAAATATTACAAATGGAAAAATTAAATCTTTTTCTCAAGGGAACAGTAAAAAAACATATATAAATCTTTAAAAAATCTATTGAGCAATTTTTAAACAACTGTAAACTAAAACTTCTTTGTTATAGAAATTTATATTGAAAAATAAAAAAAATTCATTTGATAGTTACTCAAAAAAACCTCTTAAAGATGAGGTCAGGAAGGCTATGAATAGATATTTCAATCAGCTTGATCAAAAGAATACTCCTATCGATGTTTACCAACTTGTTTTAAAAGAAATCGAACCGCCACTACTAAAAAGTGTGATGAAATTTTGTAACAATAATCAATCAAAAGCTGCGAGGGTTCTTGGTATTAACAGAACAACTCTAAGAACAAAATTAAATAAATATAATATTAATCAATGAGCTTAATAAAACCTAAAACTGCTTTAATAAGTTTATCTAATAAATCAAACCTTGAGATCTTGGTTAAGTTTCTTATAGATAAAGAGATAAAAATACTTTCAACTGGTGGTACATATAAAGCTATTAAAGAAATTACTAGTGAAGTTGTAGAGGTTTCAGAATTCACTGGTTTTGAAGAAATGATGGATGGACGAGTTAAAACCCTGCATCCAAAAATTCATGCGGGTATTTTAGCTAGAAGAGACACTGATATGAAAGCGTTAGAAGAGAGAGGCTATGAGCCAATAGATTTGGTAATTGTTAATCTATATCCATTCAAAGAAACTATAAAAAATGATTGCTCTTTTGAAGAGGCTATTGAAAAAATTGATATAGGTGGTCCCACAATGATTAGGGCTGCTGCTAAAAACTTTAATGATGTAACTGTTATTGTTGACCCTAATGATTACCAAAAAATTATTGATGAATGGAGTGTTAATGATGGTATTACATATGAGTCTCGAAAGAAATTATCTCAAAAGGTATTTGCAATTATGGCTGACTACAATAGATCTATTTCTATGTATTTTAATCAAGAAGAACATAATTCAATTCATGATTATGAGTTTGAAAAAAGTACTGCCTTAAGATATGGAGAAAATCCCCATCAAAATGCCTCTCTGTATACATTCAAAGGGTTAAATAAAAAAAATATTGCCAATGCTGAAATCCTTCAAGGTAAAGAACTTTCATATAACAATATTGTTGATGCTGATGCTGCATGGGAATGTGTAAGAGAATTTAATAATCCATCATGTGTAATTGTTAAGCATGCTAATCCATGCGGTGTTTCAGAAAGTGACTCTGTCTATAATGCATATGATCTCGCATTTAAAACTGACCCTACATCTGCTTTTGGCGGCATCATAGCTTTTAATAATAAAGTTGATCTTGCTACTGCAAAAGAAATAAATAACAGACAATTTGTTGAGGTGGTAATAGCGCCTGACTATCAAAACGAAGCAATAGAAGAATTTACTAACAAGAAAAACATAAGAATTTTAAAAGTCGATTTAGAACAAGATGATCTCTATCCAGGAACAATTAAAAAAGTCTCCGGTGGCATTCTAATGCAGGATGATGACTCAAAAAGTGTAAAGATTGAGGAACTAAAATGCGTTACAAAAAGAGAACCCTCAGAAAAAGAATTACAGGATTTAATGTTCGCATGGAAAGTGGCTAAATTTGTTAAAAGCAATGCTATTGTTTATGTGAAAGATAAACAAACGATTGGTATTGGTGCTGGCCAAATGAGCAGAGTTATCAGTGCTGAAATCGCAAATATAAAAGCAGCAGAAGAGGGGCTGGAGGTTAAAAATGCTGTAATGGCATCAGATGCATTTTTTCCTTTTA
>CETQ01278666.1_pt1 | contig 10447 bp, 3 predicted proteins | sample 531261 | NCBI WGS metagenome assembly CETQ01 (sample SAMEA2622376, study PRJEB7988) | marine metagenome | biome: marine biome (ENVO:00000447); feature: surface water layer (ENVO:00002042); material: "saline water (ENVO:00002010), including plankton (ENVO:xxxxxxxx)" | depth 5 m
CTGAAGAAAAGATTCAGGCATTTACCAATAAGTTAGTACCAGAGGAATTAAAGGGGCCATTTGGTGAAGGTTTGAAGGGTGTAATGGATACTATCTATTGTTTATTTGGAAATATTTTAACTGGTTTAAAGAATGTAATTGGAGATTTTCTTAGAGGTTTGATTGGTAACTTTATTAATGCACCGTTATGTGCTGTAGAACAAATGGTTGGTGCATTGATGGGTAATATAATGAATAGTATAACAAATTTAATTAGTCCTATCTTAAATGGTTTAAGTTCAACTCTTGGTGGTGCTCTTGGTTCTGTAAGAGGAATGATTGGTAAAGCATTAGCTGGTATCAATCTTCTTTATAACTTTATTGCATGTGATGAACACAAGTGCCCTTTACCTAGTCAATTTTGTAATCTTTATGGCCCTAGTCAACCTGAAAAGGATAATGTTAATAATATAATGAAAGGTATTGATAGTATTAGTAATATAACAGATGGTCTTCCAACTACTGGTATTTTTGAAAGAAAAGGTGATGGATCACCAGAATCTATTGCTGCTATAGTGGGTGGATGTGAATCTAATGTATTGAGATGTGGCCCTCCTATTATAGAAATATTTGGCGGTACGCCTGGGCTTGGTGGACTTGCAAATGCTGTTGTGAATGAAGTAGGTCAGATTATTGGAGCTGATTTACTTGATGGAGGTATGGGATATAGGGCAGATAATCCACCATATGTTACTTTTAGAGATTCTTGTGGAGATGGTGCTGGTGCTAGAGGAAGAGTTGTGATAGGTATAGATGGTAATATTGAAAGAATTATTATAGATGCCACTGGTCATGGATATATGAACAGATATGGTAAGGTAAAAACAATATATGGTGATATAAATTCAGATACAACTAGTGAATTAGCCAATGCTGATAATAAATCAGTTACTGGACAAATTGACACTATTGAAGTTATTAATGCTGGATTTGATTATAATCCTACAGATACTATAGAAGCTGGTAATGCATGTCTTAAACCAAAAGTTCTTGGTGGTAGAATAGTGGGTATTGAAGTTGAATGTGCTGGACATGGATTTACTTCATTACCAGATCTAAAAATAAATAGTGAGACTGGATTTGGTGCAGATCTTCGAGCTACGCTTAAATTTACTGATGTTTCTGAAGTAACTGAGACTCTTGATGAGACTACGGAAGTTATATCAGTTGTTAACTGTGTGGGTAAACCATTAATGGGGGTAAATGTGTAATGGCAAAGTTAGATGGTGATTATGATATTGATGTAAAACGTCATTATCGTGTAGAAGCGGGATTGGATGATGATTATGGTAAAGTTAATTATCGGCTATTAACTAATAATGGATCTGGTTTTGGTTTTTATGAAGATAAACCAGATGCTGAAAATTTTCAGATGGCTGTATCACATCGATCTTTTGAATCTTGTGGTGAGATGGTAGAAAGACCAAGAGATGCTGCACAAGATAAAGCTTATCCAGCAAAATGGATAGATGCAAAACATGGTGACATAGTATTGGAATGTCAGGATGGAGATATCTATCTAAAAGCTCACAATATATTCATGGAAGCCAATGGTGTTAAGGACACTATGGATGGTGATATTCAGATGAAAGCAAATCAGTCCGTTACGATAGATTCTCCTGATATAAGAATTACTGGATCCAATCTTAGACTTACTGCTAGATATTCCTTTACTATATCAGCTAAAGTAGTTGGTGGTATAGTTGCAGGTGTCTTAAATATGGCATCATCTGCAGATTTTGGTGCATCAATACCATTAAGTAAACTAACTCAACTTAAAGAAGCTTTGGAGGCAGAATAAATGGCTAATAATTATGTAAACACTGGAAACAGAGTAACTATAGGTAGTGAAGTTGGTGCAGGTATTGCCATTGCAGATAAAGCACCTTATGAAGCCTCTGATTATGGTGGATTGTGTATTCTTAATGGGCCTGTTCAAATAGGAACCGCAAAATTAGAGAATCCACCAAAGGGAAACCTATATGTTAGTGACACAGTTCCTACATCTGGGCCTGTAGCTTTAGCTGCGATTTATGTTGATCATAAAACAGTAGGACTTGATATTATATCTGGAAAAGATAATAGAATTAAAGCTGCAACGTTAAACACATATACAGCACCTGATAATACTTTTGTGGGTGATGTTAATGTTACTAGTGGTGATTTTAAGAATAGTAATTTAACTAATTGTACAGGACAATCTTGTGCATGGTCTAGTAGTACAATTAATGTTCAGGGATGGAAAGGATTTGATATTAAACATCCCAATAAGAAAGGTCATAGATTAAGACATGTGTGTATAGAAGGCCCTGAAGCTGGTGTATATATTAGAGGAAGGTTAAATAAAGGGAATAAAATAGAATTGCCTGATTACTGGAAGGGATTGGTTGATACTGAGAGTATTACTGTTAGTTTGACTGCTATTGGAGTAGGAAATCAGGATTTATTTGTAGAAAAGATAGAATGGGGTAAAACTGTTATAGTTAAATCAGGTACAGGTAGTAATATTGATTGTTATTATATGATTAATGCTTCAAGAATTGATGGAGAACCTTTAATTGTGGAATATGAAGGAGATACACCTGCACAATATCCTGGCAATTCAGAACAATTCTCAATATCTGGTTACGATTATGGTAGAGGGGTTGACAAAACTTAGTTAGAGTGGTAATATTATAAGAGGATTCACGTTCTAATGGATAAATTTCTTGATAATGATGAATATGTAACAAGTGTTATTATAGACATTTGTAGAAGATCATTTTATCTTGTCAGTAATGAGGGGGTAGTACAAGAAATTGAGTGTGATAAAGTATCACAGTTTATGGATTTATTAGAAATGGTCAATTGTGTTGTGGATATCGATTCAGATATAGCAATCATATATGCGGATCCTGTTGTATCGAAAAATGCGGGAGTGGTGTAGTGGTAACATACGAGTTTTCCAAACTTCTGTCCTGAGTTCAAATCTCAGCTCCCGCTTATATTTGGGTTTTTTGTTGTCTAAATACTAGGAGATGTAATCTTGACCTAGTGGGATAAGCGACAATGCCCTTAAGTAGACTAGAAAATTTTCTAAAAAATGTAGACGGTAACATTTTATATGTTAATCCAACAGATTTGGATGCAACTGACAGTATTGAGAACCAGGGTAATTCCCTAACCAGACCTTTTAAAACGATTCAGAGAGCTTTACTTGAAGCCTCTAGATTCTCCTATCAGGTTGGTCAAAACAATGATAAATTTGACCGTACAACAGTATTATTATATCCTGGCACACATGAAGTTGATAATAGGCCTGGATATGGTGTAACTTCACATAATAATAATGCTGTATATACAGATAGATTGGGTAATGTTAAGACCCTAGATCAGTTATCAGAGACTAGTAATTATAATATTGATGATCCTGCGAATGATTTATATAAGTATAACTCAGTTGAAGGTGGTGTAATCGTTCCACGTGGTGTGTCGCTTGCTGGTTATGATGTACGTAAGACAAAAATAAGACCAAAATTTGTACCAGATCCTGAAAATCTTGCAGTCACTCGTGGTGCAATGTTCAGATTAACTGGAGGATGTCATTTCTGGGCAGTTTCATTCTTTGATGGTAATCCTCAAGGTTCTGTTTATAAAGATTATACTGCAAATAGATTTTCTCCTCATTTCTCTCACCATAAACTAACTGTATTTGAATATGCAGATGGTGTGAATGGTGTTGGTATTGGTGTTTCATCACCAACAACTGACCTTGCAATGTATTTCCATAAAATACAGAAGGCTTTTGGTGATAGTTCTGGTAGAGCTATTGGTGACTTCCCAGCCACTACAGATATGCAACCAACTCTACCTGAGTATGAGATGGTTGGCCCTGTTAAGGCTAATGATGTTGGTATTAGTAGTATTCGTGCTGGTACTGGAGGAACACCTGATCAGACCATTACAGTTCATACAAGTTCAGCTCATGGACTTGTTGTAGATAGTCCTATTCGTATTGCTGGTGTTAATACATATCCAGACATCTATAATGGTAACTTTGTTGTATCTGAAGTAGTTGGAATAACTTCATTTAAATATCTTGCATCTGCTGTACCTGCTGATGGAAATGCTTGGGCTACACTTGATGGAGATGAAGTTGTAGTTGCAGATACTGACAATGTAACTGGTTCTTCGCCATACATATTCCACTGTTCCATGAGATCTGCTTATGGTATGTGTGGTCTTCATGCTGATGGATCTAAAGCATCTGGATTCAAGTCGATGCTTGTTTCTCAGTTTACTGGTATTTCACTACAGAAAGATAATAATGCGTTATTGATTTATAATAAGGCTTCTGGAAATTACGATACAAATGCTACTGCACCAGAGAGTGAGAAACCTCTTTATTTGAATGGTAGATCTGTTTATAGACCTTCTTATAAGAATACCCACATCAAAGTATCTAATGATGGGTATATTCAGGCAGTATCTATTTTTGCTGTTGGTTTTAACGAACACTTTACAAGTTCTGAGGGTGGTGATTTATCAATTACCAACTCCAACTCCAACTTTGGTGCTGTTGCATTAAACGCAAAAGGATTTAAACCAGCTGCATTTAATAAGGATAATAGAGGATATATTACTCATGTTATTCCACCAGAAAGTCAATTTAAAAAGAATATATCTGTTGAGTGGGAATCTATAAATGTTGATAAAACAGTTGGTGTTTCTAGTAACAGTAATCAAATCTTCTTAGATGGATTTACTGACGATTCTACACCTCCTACTCATGTTATTGCTGGATATAGAGTAGGTGCGAATAGTGATGATTTATTACATGTTTCTATTGGTAATAATACGTACAGTGCTCAAATCAGGATGCAGAATCCTGGTGGAACTGATGGAGCACTTTCTAGTAAGGAATATGAAGTAAATCGTACAGGTTTAATTAATAGTATTACAAATAGTGTATTAACACTTAGATCTGCTCATAAGTTATTTGCTGGTGAGAGTATACGTGTGGTTTCTGATGATGGATTCCTTCCTGATGGATTATCTCCGAATACCATATACTATGCAATTACGAATGCTTCTACACTTGAAACATTAAACAATAATCAGATTAAACTTGCAAGAAGTAAGAATGATGCATTATTAGGTGGATCAGGTAACTTTATTACAATTAATAATAATAAAGGTGGTATTCTTACTGTTAGCTCTAGAGTAAGTGATAAATCACCAGGAGATTTAGCTCATCCAATTCAGTGGTCAACAAGTAAATCCAATTGGTATATTAATGTTACTACAGGAGCTATTGGAGGTGGAAATAATGCCCTCTTTACTGCAATTGCTGCAAATTCTGGCTTACTTGGTCAAAGAACAGGTAAATCATTTATCAAGAGAAAGGAAGATACTAGACCTCTAAATGATAAGATTTATAGACTTAGATATGTAATTCCAAAAGAATCATTAGATGCAAGACCACCTATTCCTGGTTATACTTTACAGGAATCTAATACAGTTGGTGTAGCTGGTGCAACTGAATTTACGAATAATATTCCTGACGTAACAGCTCAGAGAAACCTTCGTATTCTAAAGAGTATTAATAGAGATAGTAATACTGGTATTACAACAATAACAACTGAAAAACCACATAGTTTGGTTGTAGGTGATGCAGTTCAATTTAGAAACGTTAAGAGTGGTGGTAATTTAGATGGTTCACTTCACAAGGGATTTAACGTTGTAATTGATGTTGTAGGTATTAGTAGTTCTAAGGGATTTGAAGTTGACTTTGGAACAACTGATCCAGGCTCACATATTGCACATGTAGGTAGAGATGAAAATCTCCCAGTAGTTGCTAGATGGTCTCATAAGGATACATTCACAGTTTATCGTTCAGAGACTATTAAGGCACATGATTATCAAAGACAAGATGGTGTTTATCATTTAATCTGTATTGATAGTAGTATTTCTCCAACTGTTAATGAATTTGGTGCTAATAAGTTTAATCAGAATATTACTGATCTATATCCACAGTTTGATGCAGATAACTTCACAATGGATCCTCAACATGCATCAAGTTTTGCTGTTAATGATCCAGTAGGTAAAGTTATAACCAGTGATTTAAGACATAGTTTAACAAAAGAATTTTCTAATAATTTCCTTGTAGGTAGTAGAGTTGGTTATGCTGTTACTTATGCAGAAGGATCCACTTCTGGTATTACTACAATTTATACAGATACTCAACATAACTTAAATACTATTCTTGCATTTAATTCTACTATTGGTGGTTCTGGTGGTAGTGCATATAATGGTGGTGCCGCAGGAACTGAGTACAATATTCATTGTACTGGTGGATCTGGTCAGGGTGCAACTGTAAATGCAACTGTAAATGGAAGTGGTGCTGTAACTGCTGTTGAAATAGTTGATGGTGGATCTGGATATACTGTAGGTAATACACTTACACTCCGCTCAGGTAATAATGGTGCAACAGTTACGATTACTAAAATTAATAATAATATTGGTGATGCAATTCAAATTATTGGTGTAGGTACTGATAGAAATAGATATAATTCTGGGTTTAATGGTATTCATACTGTTACTGCAGTAACACCAACGACTGTTACTTATAATAATAATTATCCAACAAGTTCAGGAATACACAGTTCTACTACTGCTGGAATCCATACTGGATTCTTTATGTTGGCTGGTAATGCACCAAATATTAATGCGATTGCATATGATGCTGCAGTTGGTATAGTAACTGTAACTACAGATGAACCTCATGGATTGAGTGTTAATAATACAATTAACATTGTTGGTTCTGCTCAGACAATTTACAATGGTCAACACCTTGTATATGAGAAGAATAGTACAACACAATTCTCATTCAGATTTGATGAAACTTATAATGCTGCAACATACACAACAAGTGGTGGAAAGGCTCAAGTTCTTCCTGTTCTTTATGGTGCAAAGGGTGGTATTATAGAGGAAGGAAATGAAAGAATAGATCAGAGACAAATACCTCTTGGTGTTGGTATTCATACTACATTAAGTAATGCTGCTTGGGTTGCTACGAATACAACATTGACTTTAACAAGTTCAGATGGATTCCAGAAAGGTGATTATGTACAAGTTGATAGTGAAATTATAAGAATTTCATCTGCGTTCTCATCTAATGTTGCAACTGTTCTTAGAGGACAATTAGGTTCTAGAGCTGAAGATCATGTTGCTGGTTCTGTTGTTAAGAAAATAAGAATATTAGCTGTAGAGAAGAGAAGGGCATCTGTTCTTCGTGCATCTGGTCATACATTTGAGTATCTTGGTTACGGGCCAGGAAACTATTCAACCAGTTTCCCAGAGAAACAGGATAAGATTCTCACAAGAGAAGAGAACTTCCTTGCACAGTCTATGATAGACAATGGTGGTTCTGTTGTTTACACTGGTGTAAACGATGCAGGTGACTTCCATATAGGTAACAAGGTTGTTAACTCACAGGATGGTACTGAATCTACATTTAACATTCCAGTTCCAACAACAACTGGTTCTGGTTCTGCTGCTGATTCTGATAGTGGAAGACTTGATGTTATCTTTGATAGTGCGTTTATTAGGGAAGGTTTAACAGTTGATGGTAATAATAATACAACGGTTAGAATTAACGCACCTACAACTATTACTGAAAAACTAACAGTAACATCTGATAAGGGTGCTGAGTTCCATTCAATTGATTTAACTGGTGGTTTATCTCCATCAAGAACAATTACATATGTTGAATCTGCACCAACAGGTTCTGGAACTGTAGGTGATATTGTATATAAAGCTAATCCAAGTTTTGGTGATCATATAGGGTGGACTTATACTCCACAGGGTTGGAAGAGATTTGGTTTAATATCAACAGAACAAGATGCAGATACATGGGTAATTGGTGATGCTGGTAATAATGGTAGACTTGGAATAGGAACGACTGCTGCAGATCGTGCTGGTGTTAATGCAAACTTCAGAGGTGCATTAGATGTACGTGGACAAGTTGTTGCAGATAAACTGTTAATGACTGGTATCAGTACTTTCCTTGGTACTACTATATTTGCAGACGTTACAATTGGTCGTCTGTCTGTAAATGGTAGTCTTGATGTTACTGGTGTTACTACGTTTAGTAAATTTGTATCTGTTGGTGCTGGAATAACTGCTAATCAATTACATGTAACTGGTATTAGTACCTTTAATGGTGCTGGTGCTCAAGTTGTTATGCAACATAAGCCTGATAAAACAGCGACTGCAGCTAATGTTAATCATGGTGCATCACCTGCAATTATTACAATCACTAATCATGGTTATACGAGTGGAGAAAAGGTACAGTACGTAGCTGGAACAACAGCAATAGGTGGTCTTACTAATCATAGAGCGTATTACATAATAAGACAGAGTGCTAATACATTCTCTCTTGCAACAACTGCTGCTAACGCTGCAAGTGGTACTTCGATTAACTTGTCATCTGCTGGTGCAGGTACACATACCTTCCAACTTCTTGATAGATCTGCAGATGCAGGTGCAGCTTCTGATACAACTGCTGTTTCCTTAACGGTTGATAAAATCAATGTTGTTGGTGTTGCTACTTTCCCATCTAATCTTAATTTAACTGATGTTAATATAGCGTCGATGGCCGTATCTGGTCTTTCTACGTTTAATGGTACTGCCGACTTTAATGGTTCTGCAGAATTTGCTAATCCAGTTACACTTAATAGTACTCTTAATGCTAATGCTGATGTAAACCTTGGTAATGCAACTTCTGATGTTATTACTGCAACTGGTAGATTTGATAGTAATTTAGTTCCTTTTAGTGATGGAACATACGATTTAGGTACTACTTCTCGACAATGGGGAGATTTATTTGTTACTGGAACTGCAAACATTGATTCATTAATTGCTGATACTGCCAAGGTTTCTGATTTAACAGATGGAAGAGTTCTTCTCGCTGGTGCTGCTGGAGAAATTGAAGATAGTACTAACTTAACTTTTATTAATTCAGCATTAAATCTTACTGGTACATTTACTCAAACTGGTAATGCAACACATGTTGGTGATGTACTCTTTGATGGTAATACTGCTGGTAGAGATGCTCAGTGGGATAGAGGTACAAATAGTTTCATATTTAATGATAGTGCAAACTTAAAATTTGGTACTGGTGGTGACACACTTTTATTCCATAATGATACTAATTTCCATATTAATAATGAAAAAGGTGATATCTATATTCAGAATAGTGGTTCTAATGATAATGCAAATATCTATATTAGAGCTAAAGATGGTGAAGATAGTATCTTTATTGAAGATGATGGCCCAGTTTGGTTGTATGAAGATGGTACTTGGAGACTTAAAACTACTGGTACTGGAATTCAAGTAAATGGAAGATTGGATGGTAATGGATCTGGATTAACAAATTTAAATGCATCTAATATTGACTCTGGAACTATTAATGCTGCTAGATTGCCTGGTACATTGGGTGGAACTTCATCTAACACAGAAAATGTTAATATTGATAAGAGGAATGATAATGTTGATTATTCAGTAACATTCTCAGCAAGGGGTAATGATGGATATGAAAGACAACTAATTGATACTGATAATGGTAATTTCCTTTACAATCCAGGCACTGCAGTATTATGGGGGCTTTCAGAGGTTATTTCTACCAATTTCACTGGTGCTTTCACTGGTAATGGATCTGGAATAACTGATATTAATGGATCGAGAATTACTACTGGATCAGTTGCTGCTGACAGAGTTGCTAACTTACCAGCACAAAAAATTACATCAGGTTTCTTCTCTGTTGATAGAATACCAAACCACAGTGCAGATAAGATTACTTCTGGTACTATGGCAACTGCCAGACTAGGATCTGGAACTGCTAATAATACTAAGTTCTTAAGAGGAGATAGTAGTTGGCAAGTTATTGATTTAACTAACTTAAATGCAAGTAATCTAACTTCTGGAACAGTTCCAACGGCAAGACTTGGATCTGGAACTGCTAATAGTTCTAAGTTCCTGAAAGGTGATAATACTTGGGGTGATGTTCCTCCAGGTACAACAATAAACAATAACGCAAACAACCGTGTAATGACGGGTGAAGGAGGAACAACTATAAACGGTGAATCAAACTTAACGTTTGATAATGTAAGTCTTCATGTTCATGGTTCTAGTAGACAAATAATTTCTGATGGTAACATCGTTGCATATAACACTTCTGATATTACATTTAAAGATAATGTTCAACCAATCACAAATGCAGTTGAAAAAGTATTATCAATTAGTGGTAATACATTCACTTGGAATGACAAGGCACCAAAAGCTTTAGTAGAATTTACTGGAGTAAATGATACTGGTGTGATTGCACAAGAGGTTGAAAAACTTGAATTGCCTGGAACGGTTCAAACTA
>CETQ01014425.1_pt1 | contig 10389 bp, 10 predicted proteins | sample 531261 | NCBI WGS metagenome assembly CETQ01 (sample SAMEA2622376, study PRJEB7988) | marine metagenome | biome: marine biome (ENVO:00000447); feature: surface water layer (ENVO:00002042); material: "saline water (ENVO:00002010), including plankton (ENVO:xxxxxxxx)" | depth 5 m
TTGTCAATCGCACAACTTGATGTTACAACCTATGGAACAACAATTTCAGAGGGCGGACTTACTGTTCTGACTGGCGGCGCCAGCATAAAAGATGGCGGTGTGGATATTTCGAGCATGGCTTCGGGTGACCCTGTTCTTCATGTCATTGGTAGCTCCGAAGTTTTTGCAGACTCGCTGCTTCAGGTAGATTCAATACGGAATGAAGATGCAAGCTATTGGTTTGCTCGCTTCAATACTGCCTACAAGCAAGCCGATGGAAGCCACAATATCTTTTCCATCCGCGGTGATGGCTACACCAAAATCGCAGGTGAACTACATGTCGACAATGTTACTTCAGTCTACAGCCTCGAACTCACAAAGGGTGGATTAACAGTTAATCAGGGGGGGCTACGTCTTTATGAAGATGGCGTGGTCGTGTATGATGGTGGTGCTGATATCCGTAGCAATAATGTGACTGTGCTTCGAGCTCACCACAATTATGCCGCCGGTGATAAAGACAATGGTACCGTGCTTTCGATCGAGTCCACCGCAGGGCTATCCAGCAACATAGATTTGATAAAAGCAGGGATGGATGTGGACAATATACATAAGCCAAAAACTATTTTCCGAGTCAACGGTCTCCCCAGGACGTATATTGACCGAGGTGGTCTTAGTGTGATGGGTGGAATCACGGTAGCTAGCGCGGGACTGAATGTCTCTGCTGGTGGAGTCTTCATCTTGGCTGGAGGCGTTGACATCCAGGGAGGCAATCTTAGGGTCAAGAATGATGCCAATATAATCGTGGGAAATAAGCAAGTCATTGGTGCCCAGCAAGCCGCCGTTGACGATGTCAGCGCAGCTAATGATCCTGGTGATGGCACGCTTGCGGGAATTTCAGATGTCGGGCCATTGGCAACAGAATCTGAAAAGCTACGGGACCTAGTCGATGAAATTAGGACCCAAATGAATGATCTTCTAGGAAAGCTGCGAACACATGGTCTCATAGCCAGCTAAGCTGATTTTGACAGAAGAATTGCACTTCTGGACTCTCACCAGTTCCAGGTGCAAGTGGCCTGGCCACCCCGGTTAATAACAACACAATAGAGTGTTCTTCAAGTTCTGCTAGTCTACTACTAGGCGGCTACTACTGCTAGTCTCTAGGGCCGCTACACCCCGGCGGGTAATTGTTTCGAATAAGAAAGAACATGAACTGGCCCATCCTCCATGAGTCTAATTAAGATAGATGAATCCTTACCCTGCGAATATAAATACTGCATGTCGGAGACTAATAATAGGCCTAGCAGGACTCGCCCTTGCAAGGTTACGGTTACGCTCGTCAACGCAAGACGATCGTCGAATTTTACTCTATTACTAACAGACTCAGGCTGAAGCAAAAAGGTTTGTCAGAATGAGCCGTTCTGCTATCACAAGCGAGACGCACTCACTTTCTGATATGCGGGACTTAGGCTGAGGGCCATCCGTGGCGGCGAACAATTCGCTCGCGCTTGGGGAGAGGCCGACAAAGTTGCTAGGAAAGCTTGGTCGATGCGCCACTGTGAATTTAAAAATGCCCGAGAAAGTGCCACATCAACTCTTGGAACAACCCAAGACTTAAAAACGCTGTCGACGTAGAAACCCGCGAGCTCTGGAGGCTCAATCGCAAGTGATTTATTTACATGTATCTTTAGCTTTGTCTTTGGCTCAACAGCCTTAGTGTTCATTCAGGTTTCTCCAAACAGCGCCTCCTCGTCGGCGTTTCGCCCACACCAACTACGCACGACACGCTTTCCGTTTGGTTACGGCGATGCACTGGCGGCCTGCGCGAGGATATGCGCACGGAAAAGCGAAGACTCGGCGTTGCCCGGCGGCATAGAAGTGCAAGAAAAAATCCGAACTACTAGGTTCTAATACGGCCAATCAGCCGACCGACGGGCCAATACAGTAGCTTGAGTATGCCTATTGTTCCGCCTTTTTCATTATCCTGGTCAACTAGGCTCCTACTAACTAACTACAGGTACTAGGTTCAATTATGGAAGGCTCCGAGACAGCTCGGGCCAGGGCGTCACGCTACCATGTTGCAGACTGCGCTTACCGAAAAAGCGATGGTGAAACTGCAGCAGAAGCAACCGGAAAAAGTACAGAGCAGGCAGGCGTATAATCCCCAGGATAAAAGTCGTGTTCGCCGATAGAGCAAATGACGACAATACGCATGGAAGGCGTTCGTAAAATTTGAGTTCACTCATTGTGCAGCGAAATATCTGGCTGGCGTCCCCTCCTGTCCTTGCAGCGCTTAACTAGTGTCCATGCCAGGAAAGGTGATTTGCTTTGGTCCATACGTATGTTATACAAGGGGGGTGACCACCCTTAAGCCGGCCTAGCGCCCGACACCGGATAGCGTAAATTGGGATACGAGGTCTGTGGCCGGTTGGGTCGTTGCGGTGCTGGAAATTGGCCTGCTAGCCCTTTTTGTGTGTGTGTCCCAGTGAGCAAAATAACGCCTGCCGGGCCCCGGTAGTAATCAGGCCGCCTGGGATCTTGTTTATGACCCTTCGATTGGGCCTGATGTCGCTACAAAGGTCTACAACCCGCCGCGCCGCAATTCAGCCGCAGCAAAAGACGATCACAAGGCCTCCACGTGCCTTATCGGTCCTTTCTGAGCAAAGTACGGTCCTTTTGCGGAGCGCCTAATATGGTCCCATACGACCTACCTTATACGCCTTTTGCCTCACAGTCCCGCGGCGCACATTTTACGGGCCGGTGAAACACCACAAACTCACAGCCAACGGTACCGTTGCGTGCCGAAGCAGTCAAAGGGTGCTGGGGCTCGGTCCGCGCATGGCGTATACGCGGTGCGGCGCCCAAAAGCCGGCTGTGGCGGCCTGCTTTAGCGTTTCTAGCTGAGTACGCTTTGTTTTTTTTTGCGAGACACATGTTTCTTCCAAAATTAGGGAGCCGTTTTAGGCCTCCATCGGAGCCCCCTGGAGGAGTATACTCATAACGGATGCCGGGGAAGAAATGAGCCAAAGTGGTATCCCGTGCTCAAAAAAGAATGAAATCACAACGAGTCCAAACGACTCTGAAATTCACGGAGGCTCGAGTAGAATAGTCAAGGTTGGCTCATTGCCTGGTTTTTCTTCGCCGCTCAATGGCTGCAAGTTTCTGCCTGCGCAAAATTCGTACCGAGACAGCAGCCCGCGCGTTGAGAAAGCAGCTGCGGCGCGGTTGCTAAGAATCTTTGCGAATGTCGGATAAGCCAGAGAGAGAGTAGAGAAAGGAAAGTCTCACTGCCAACCTTTTTTGAGTTGGCCGAGAGCTTCTCAAGAGTGCTCCGGGGGAAGGAATTACTTTAGTTAGTTGATCCTCAGATTGCACGCTTTGGCTGTATTTGCCCAGCCATTTTTCGAGGCAGCTCAAATCCCAACCTGATCGCCAAAGCACGCCACAGGGTTTAATTAACTATGTGCAATTTTTGAAAAATCGAAAATCAGCCACTCATTTCGACTTAAACAAAGGCTGCCACTTGCCGGGACAAAACGCACTTTTGTTACCAAGTCGCGGTCGTGTTGCCGGAGCGCCGAGTGGAAGATGCCAGGGATGCATCAGCCACGGGAATGCGGGTTTTGTTCTTCGAAGGGAACGGCGATGCAGGTCTTGTACTCCCCCATTCGTGCGACGTCGAGTCGAGGAGAAAGGCGCGCGGTTCGCAATAGAGCACGTTTTAATATGCTAGCCCCCACTGTAGTAGCCTTAGTCCTACTACCGTAGTCTGCCTTAAAATTATATAGGCTGATATGTATAACTGAAAATATATTTGGTATCACTGGCAGTTGGCCTTTGACAAAAGCCTCAGGCTCAGGGCCTAATCACGGAATTCCTCTACTTTTACCTGCCAGTGTTTAAGCGTAAGTTCCGTGGCAACTTGTGCCTGAGAATCGGACCTGGAGAGGCCCGGGGGGCCGCCCTGCCGTGGCGTCCGGTCCCAGGGCATAAAAATAATGAAGTCACTGTTGTGTCCTAGTCGGTTTTTTTGGAGCGCTGCCAGGTGAGTTTTTACCCACTGAAAACCCTAGTGGGGGTATTAGGAGGCTTAGTATGGGCCTGGGCCCGGGCGGTCGGGCCGCCGTCGACGAACCGTGGGTTAACGCCAACTGGAATGAATACGCGTCTCTGGTACAGCTACTCATCACGCGGCTCACTAGGGTAGGATTTCGCCGGCTTGGGATTGCATGAGACGAAGTAGCCTGGGCGCACGACTGCTACAGCGCGCTTCCGTGATAATTCAAATTTGAGTTTTCCCGGGGACTAGTCAGGTAGTACTGTCGTGACGCCCTAGAGGGTCCTAGTGCCACCCTTGATGACTTCCTGTTCGATACCAGCCTTTTTTTGCCTCTTCAAGTTGAGCTTTTCAAACGGGTGACCTGTTTGATTTTTGTTGGTGCACCCGGCGACCTCCAGGGCATCTACGGGGCAGCTCGACGGCGGGAGCGCGGCTGTGGTGGCGCTGCGGGCCCAACATAAAAACGCCAAAGCAGACTTCCAGGCCCGCGGTCGAGTTTCCGCCGAACTCTTGGGCCTGCAGCGGACCGACGCAGTTGGGGGATGATGGTAGCCCTCGATTGAGATTTTCTGGGTCGTGGTGGTGGTGAACCACCCTGCAGGGTGTTCAAGTTTTCTGCTCGGTTGCTGCCGCACGAATCCAGACGCCGCAGCGGCTGCCAGTGGCGGGCTCAGGCTCAGAGGCTCGACGGGCGCAACCTGAAGCCGCCAGTTTTATAGCCACGCACGCGCCCGCCCGCTCAATTTCAACTTGGTCCACTGACCAGGCGCCTGCTATTATTTGTCAAATCATAAAGGCCTGGTTCCTACGGTACCACGGTTACCGTACGGTACCGTAGGTACCGTAGGTACCTACGGTACCGTAGGTACGGTACCTACGGTACCCAAGTGGTGCTAATAACTTCTTTGCAGTTTCCGCTTCTGCAATCTCCGCTAAATCATGCCGACGAATGTGCTTTTAACAAGACAACATAATTTTGGCGATTCCAGTTGCTTTTCGGTCAGCTTCGTCTCTGCAACTCGGAAGTGTTTTAAATATACAAGATCCCAGACTCCTCCACAGAAGCAGGTTAGTTCCGCCTCCGGACGAAATGTTGGCTGCTCTGCTGTATTTGTGCAGACGCAGATAGCGTTCGATGGGGCAACAAAGCCCAAGTTCCAACCAGATCAGATCGCACATCTAGCCTCCCAGATGATTCAGGAGCTCTCCCAACCGCAAGATGCATTTGTTGGCTTCGTTGGGTCGCAACCAAAACAGGACCAGGATATTTGTTGCAAGTACACGCTTACGTGCAGACGGTCAGGCGATCTGCAGTGTACTGGGCTGTCCTGGAATGCAACCGGCGCTATGCTATGTGCTGCGTTTGGCCGATCGGACCTCACTGGATGGTGCAACAAGTCTGGAATCCTCTGTTGTTGGTCGCTGTTTCGTCCGGAATTTAATCCCGAGTGCCCAACCTGCTCCGTAGAGCACTCTTCTTGCTTTACAACTATTGCTTGCCATCCGTCACAACCGTCGTTGATGGCCGCTGGGTCTTTTGATGGGGAAGTACTTATCTATGACCTAGCTGATAGTTGTGACGTCCTCAAAGCATGCTCAAACATAAGTGACTATTCGCATCGAGAACCAGTAAGTTCTCTTCAATGGAATCGGAATAGAGGTGCATTCACTGCCAGTATAGATGCTTATCAGCTTGTTTCACTCTCCAGTGATGGTAAGATCCTATGGTGGTCATTAGCGACAATCAAACACGCAACGGCCGAGATTAGCGGCCATCTGCCATACCCGGTATATCTGCCTAAGGCGCGATGAAAATTGAGTTAAGAGTTTCTTAGGTACGTGGCGTGACTTTGGCATGCAACCCTGAGTTAACATTGCTCACCAATATGGCAGCTTCATCACCGATAGTGGGGGGCACTTCTATGGCACTAGCTGAATCTTGCGTCATGATAGGCTCTGAAGGGGGGAAAATTCTGCGCTGCCATCCGCGTAAAAAGAATATAAAGAAACTCTTTGCTGGCAGCGATAGTAATATACATTGGGACAAAAGCGCGATTGACTTTTTTGATAATTTGCCACCTTGCATCACATCAAAACTCATCAAGCATGTTGAGCTTTGGGCAAATAGTGTAAGTAGGCAAGTGGTTTCAGCAAAAGACATCTTTGTCTCTAAGCCTCTACTCCGTTATGTGTTCCCAGCTCCAACTGGCGTGACTGAATATGAGGGGCATGTTGGTTCAATGTCCCAGATTTTTATCAACGTACCATTCTTGTTCATCTAGGTTGGTCCGATCACAATGATATCAATGTCTCCATTTCACCGCCGCGTATTTTTGTCTGTTGGCGTCGATGGCTACGCAAAACTGTGGTCGACGATGCAGCGACGTGCTCTAATGACCATGCGAGATACAAGCTGTATTCACCTTGCTGATGGGCTGTATGCATCAGGTTGGTCCAAGGCACGTCCTCTTGTCTTTGCGGTTGCGGGTGATGGAGGTGTGGTGCGTGTTCACGACCTGGGCAACAGGCGGCCAATGCTCCCAGTTGTCGAACTTAAAGCACCGATGCCAGCATCCGCCAATGATACGGACAGGCGAATCCTTGCTCTTCAGTTCAATCATAAGCAGAGAAATTTCTTAGCAACTGGCAATGCAGCTGGTCACGTCCATGTGTGGCGACTATCATGGAGACTTTCCAATCAGAGTTCTCACGAGCATGAAAAATTACAATCATGCATTGACCATATGGAGGAAAAGGGCGCATGACCAACATTCACCTGCGTACCCTGATGCGTCCTGCTCAGCTCGTATGGGCAACGCCTGGGATGATGATGATCCTAGATGATGATGTTGAGGAGGAGGATAATTTCTATATTAATTGTTATAAGCTACCCTCGTCACCCTCGTCTCTTGAAAGCAAGCAGCTCGACATAGGTCCACCGTTGCGGGTTGTAACTATGTGATAAGGGTGCGGTAGGGCGCAGGCGAGCCGTACAGTACTCCCCTTAGCTCTACTTCGTCAAAAAAAGGTGCCGTCTCGTCCCTCGGGCGGCTGCCATCGTACAGCACCTGAAGCGGGCCTGGGTCTCAGGGTAGGTCAAAGTAAGTAAGCGAAACCAGATTTCTCCGTAAGGACCACCAGGCCGGTGACTTTTAGAGTACATTGAGAAATCAGTGCTGAACGGGTTTCTCACGTCTGGCCACTGAGTGGCCAGCGTCGCCCCGGCACACATGTCGTGGAGTATGGTTGCAGACGGGGATGCGCACTGTGAAATACGCTGGGAAATCGCTCACTGTCTTTTTGCGTCCGCCGACAACATCAGCGAGCTCCGAATCTCCGACATTCATAGCTGGCGTGACACGGTTTTTGAAGTTGTTGCGTACGTTATTGATCTTTTCTATTCTACTGGTCGCAAGGTACTACACAGGTATGTGGCCATTGGGAAAATTGAATCAAAAACAGCCCTTGATGTAATTAGACAAGCGTCGTTAATAATTGGTCAATCCACTGAACTAGCAGAAGCGATAGTTGACGCAATTTGGCTACATGATGTACCTAATTGGTTCCATCTTGGTTTGAGATTCTTTCCCCCGTTTAGGTACAAATCAGCGCAGCTAAACTCAGGCCAGCACACTGTCATCTTGCCGCACTGGTGGAGGCTTTGCAAGCAGCTGGTGTTGTATCGTGTTCTTCAGCGCAGAGAAATTGAACTCGTCCCAATGAGGCAAGCCCAAGCTTGATCCAGGCTGACTAATTTTAAGAAGCATCTAGATGAAGAACTTTTGACTTCAGCGGGCCTAACAAATTCTATTACGTTTTCAAAGCGCTTGAAAAAGTTGAATACGGACCAGGTATATCGACAACATAAGTATAACCTTCTACACGAAGAAAGTGAAGGCTACTCCAAGGAACTGCAGCGTCACAACCAATTCAATCTGACGTCCCCCTTGCGTTTATCACCAATCAGATGCCATCACAGGTAACAGCGCTGCTTGTATCAGGGTCTATTACACGGCTTATTCTATATTCTACGCTTATTTTGTCATATTTGATTAGGTTGTCTCGGCTACAAATACAAGCGGCTCCAGCATATCTGCCAAAGTCACTTCAGGCTTTAATTGGGGGTTTTGACCTTGATCCAAATCGTGTAATGGACATGGTGCTTAGCTCGCTTCAGCACAGCTGTATGGCTTCTAGCACTACATCGCCTACAATAAATGCGCTCCTCAAGTTACTGGAGCAGGTCAAGCTAGGTGCATCCCTGCCCCAAATTCTGGGCTTCAAGTTTCAAAACTGCAGAGCTAAGATGTTGACATCGCTCTGCCGACTCACTGCAACATTGCTCAGCGCTGGGGCCATAGCTGTAGACCCACTGCTGCCCCATTTAGCGCCATCAATGGAGAAGCTTGCCGAAACCACAAAAAGACACGCTAAAAAGATCGAGGACGCGTCTCGTCTTGCCGGTACTGTTTCTCTATCGCACTCCGTGGAGCAGGACGCGAGTCAAACCACAGCAGTATCGCGATGCCGCTATCCGGCAGAAGGCCTGTCCTTACCAATTGTTGGGATTATTGAGGCATTATTGTGGGACCGACGTTGGCTTCTTGTGCGACCACTTCTAAGTTGCCTGGAGGACACAGGTGCGCTGCCTGTCTGCGGTCAATCTCGATTGGCACTCTGTTCGATGCTAAAATTTGCTATCTCTCCTCTGTATTGCAAGCTTACGCCAAATTATCTACAGTTTGCAACTCGTTGGCAACCGTCAGGAATTCCCTTAGTACACGTGGGCTCACCGCACCGATGTCGCACTTTTGATGATATTGCATCGGTTCATCGTCTTTTTCAAGTGCTAGAGCCACTGTGTTGTCATCTCCACGTTGGTATAGCCTCTGATGCGTCATTGGTGACCAAGCTTGCACGCATCATTAAATATCTGCTACGACCGCGGGATGCTCGAGGTGCGCATGAAGCAAAACGCTTGCTTGGATATGTCATACTGCCGGCTATGTCAATACTTTCGGTCAATCCTGGCTGCGTATGTGAGATTTGGGCTGCGACAAAGCAACTCCCTTGCTGTGAACGGCATTCGCTCTACTCAACCTGGCGCGGTCGCAGCCTTGAAAGAGAATCCGTGGGTACCAAGCACTTTGAAGTCGCAGAGGCAGAGTGTAAAGCTGGTTATCATGCTCGACAATCATTAAAGCGAGTGGCAAATGACAAAAAAAACTCCAAGCACGTTGGAAGGGCATTGGCAAAAGTAGCCCACTCAAATCCGCTGGTTGTCTTTCGTGTCATTCTCTCTCAAGTTGAATCTTACGGCAACATGATTCAGCCCATCGTTGAGTCGCTCGGTTTTGTGTCCCCCCTTGCATTGGATGTTCTTTCTTACATGCTATCGTCTCACCTTGCCGACACGTCACGTCATAAACTACAGAATGATGGCATAAATATTGCTCATTGGTTTCAGCACCTTTCTCATTTCACTGGTGTCTACTATCGCGCATTTCCCCAAACTGAGCTCCAGGCTCTCATTGAATTTCTCATGCTGCGTTTGGAGGACGGAGATTCTTTGTACCTTCTTGTTTTCAATGAGCTTCTCGCTCGAATGGGTGGTTGTGAGGTCTTAGAGGATCTATCTGATGCCCAAATTGGCGGTTTGGCAGGCGGCGAAACACTCCGCCGTGAAATGCTTGCTTTTAGTAAGGCTTCTAAGCGCGCCGTTTCAAAGCTTCAGGAAGCATTATGCACGCCCAGCACTGCCATTCCAATACTTGCACTTGTCGCCCAGCGCCACTTCGGCGTCAATAAAGTCTGTCTCTGCAGATCATGTGAATTCTTGCAGGCAGCGCGGGTACAGTCTCTTCAAAGGGAAGGTAAATCATGTAAAGCTGCTTGGGCAACTCTTTGATCGATGTCAGATGGTCCTGGTTCAGCTCGTAGATTTCCTTTCGCGTTCTACAGCGCACAGCACCGTCACAGGCACAGGTAAGAAATGTCCGTACTTTGAGCTGCTTCCTGATCTCTGTAAAATGTCCGTGCCGTACACTGTGTCGATGATTTTCTACTTCACACACGACATATACCTTCCCACCTCGTTTAGGCGTTGCACATTGAACCACAGATTGCGCTCCACGCGGCTAGACCACTAATAGCAGAAGCAGCTGGCGCTCACCGCAAAGAACTAAGAGCTAAAATTCCAATTTCACCCGACTCAGGGAGCTCTCTATGCAAATGGGAGCCAGGTGGTAAAGCTTTGCGCTCATCACTACCTGCACGGGATTGTGGTGCATTGAGCAGCGAACTATACCTTGTTTTCTGGTCTCTATCGCTATATGACATTACAGTGCCCACGC
>CETQ01074057.1_pt1 | contig 10250 bp, 8 predicted proteins | sample 531261 | NCBI WGS metagenome assembly CETQ01 (sample SAMEA2622376, study PRJEB7988) | marine metagenome | biome: marine biome (ENVO:00000447); feature: surface water layer (ENVO:00002042); material: "saline water (ENVO:00002010), including plankton (ENVO:xxxxxxxx)" | depth 5 m
AATCAGGAAACGGAGGATTTGCCTTTTGACAGGGGTGATTTTTTAGTTTTCGGCTATAAATTATTTATTAAATAATTTTTAGTTTATAACCCTCAATTTTATTGGGGGTTTTTTTATTTTTAATTATGGAATTCAAATATTGGCTAGTATTGACCTTTCTTGGTGCAATTTGGGGCAGTGCATTTATTTTTATTAAAATAGCTGCACCTGAATTTGGAGCTATTGGTTTAGTCCAAATGCGTTTAATTATCGCATCTTTGGTTTTCCTTCCAATTCTTCTTAGAAAAAAATATTTAAATTTATTAAAACCTGCTTGGAAACATTCACTTGTTTTGGCAGTAACAAACAATGCAATACCATTCACGCTTTTTTCTTATGGAAGTTTTGGAGCTGATTCAAATATTTTGGCCATTCTAAATGCAACTACTGCATTCAATACGATGATCATTGCTTTCATTTGGCTAAGAGAGGAAGTAACAATAAAACAATTTTTTGGGTTGGTTCTAGGATTTATAGGCGTTATCATTTTAGTAAATCCACAATCTTCATCAACGACAATTCTTGCAGCAATACTTTGCTTAGGTGGAGCTGCCTGCTATTCTTTTTCAACCGTGTTTATTCAGAAGTACTCTAACATGACTAACAAAATGGTTTTAATTGGTTGGTCAATTATTTTTAGTAGTGTGCTTATGTTACCAGCTACATTCTTAAATATGCCATCTGAACTTCCATCAACAAAAGCTTTTTTATCAGCTGGATGGTTAGGAACCATTTCAACAGGACTTGCTTTTTTTGGTTATGTTTACCTTATTGAAAAAATTGGAGCAGTAAAAACTTCAACAGTTGCGTATTTTTTACCAATTTTTGGAATTATATGGGGCGCACTTTTCTTAAATGAAGTTATTTCATTGGGAATTATTTTAGGATGCTTTACAATTCTTGTTGGTGTCTTCTTTGCAACATCAAATAACAAAAACAAATTAACAACAGATATACATGCAAATTAAATCATTAGAGTCGATTCTAAAAGAAGCTAATAAAGAGATTCAAAGGCTATCATTTGATGAATCAATGAATTTTATTAGGAATAAACCTACACTCATTCTTGATGTAAGAGAGGAATCTGAAGTGCATGCAAGTGGTGTTATTAAAAATGCGATTCATATTCCGAGAGGATTAATTGAATTCAAACTATCAGATATTTCATCAGCCATTGAAGAAGAAACAAATATACTTGTGTATTGTGCTGGTGGATATAGATCTGCACTTGCTGCAAAAACACTAAAAGATTTTGGCTTTCAAAACGTATTTAATATTGGAGGTTATGAAGAGTGGATACAAAATGGCGGAGAGATACAACCAAGCATATAATACTGTATAATCTACCAAAACTTAGGGGGCTATAAATGAAAAAAATTGCACTATTTTTATCGTTAGTTTTATTATTTAATTTTAATAATGTAAATTCACAAGAAAACTCAGTTGAAGAGGTTATAGTTACAGCTACAAAAACTGAGAAAACGTTACAAGAGGTTCCTGTAGCGGTTTCTGTTGTTACTTCTGAAACAATAGATAAAGCCAATGTCATGGATATCTTTGATTTAAAATCAGTTGTACCGTCATTAGATGCAAGACAATATCAATCAACAATAAATTCTACTTTTTTTATCAGAGGTTTTGGTAACGGTTCTAATAATCCAGGAATAGAACCTTCAGTTGCTGTATTTGTTGATGGTGTATATAGATCAAAAACACAATCTCAAATATCTGACTTGCCAATGGTTGAACGTATCGAGATTCTTCGAGGTCCTCAGAGTACTTTATTTGGAAAGAATGCTTCTGCAGGTGTTATCAACATTGTTACAAAAAAACCTTCATTTGAAAAATCAGGAATGGTTACTCTTGGATTTGGTAAACACGATTCTAGAGTAGCTAAGATTTATACAACCGGCCCTATAAATGAAAATATGGCCTATAGTTTTAGTGCTAATTTTAATAAAAGAGATGGTCATTCAAGCAATCCTGTAACTGGAAAAGCTGTTAATAATAGAGATCGTGTGGGAATAAGAACAGAACTTTTATTTACACCATCTGATGATTTATCAATAAGAGTTACAGCTGATCATGATGAATATGATGAAATATGTTGTGCAGTAGGAAGTACTAATTACGGAACAGCAAATGTTGTAACAGCACTTTTTGGTGGACAAATTATCCCAAATAATCCTTATACGGAAAAAGCATTTTTTGATTTCGATCCAATATCAGACGGTGATAACTCTGGTTTGTCTATATATATTGAAAAAGATTTAGAAAATATGCGAATTGAAAGTATTACTTCTAGAAGAACTTCATATAATTATGAAGAGCAAGATGTTGATTTTGAATCTGTAGATCAAATTGATGCCAATAGACTCATAAAAGATCTTGAGGCAGTTACACAAGAAATAAGAGTTTTTTCTGAAAATAATGAAAAAGTTAATTGGCTTTTAGGTGCTTATTACTACCAGGAAGACATGGAATACACTAATTCAATCTACTTTGGTTCATTATGGAGAGGTTATATAGATGCACTTGCTCCAGGTGCGCTTGCGGGTGTTGCTGCAGCTTTTGGTATTCCAAATTCAATGTTATTTGCAGCAGGCCAGGGTGTAAAAGAATTTTCCACTCAAGATAATTCAACAACTTCTATTTATGCTCAATTAGATATAAGTCTTTCTGATAAATTGAATGCTTTAATTGGAGCTAGTTATATTGAAGATGAAAAATCTGTTTCTATCAATCAAGTTAATACAGATATATTTTCAAACTTAGATTTTGTTGGAGCAGGTACAATGGCTTTAATTGGTGCTGGTATTCCACCTGCACAAGCTGCAGTACTTGCGACTGATCCTAATTACAATCCACTGTTAGGATTACAAGGTATTCAGTTCTTACCTCAATTTGTAAATTATCCAAATGCTGCACAGGATGGTAAAAGTAAAGATGATAATATTGATTACACTTTTAAACTTTCTTATTTATTAAATGAATCAACAACTATATATGGTGGTGTTTCCACTGGTTATAAGGCTACTGCATGGAACATTTCAAGAGATTCGTTACCCGATGCGGTTGAAACAGCTGCTTTAGCTGCGGCAGGAACGCCAGTTGGTCCAAATACAGGATTAGGAAGAAGATATGCAGATCCTGAAGAGTCCGAAGTATTTGAAATAGGTGCAAAAATCTTACTTCCATCTGGTTATTTGAATATTGCGATATTTGATCAAAAAATTGAAGGATTTCAATCTAATACTTTTGTTGGAACAGGCTTTATTCTCGCTAATGCTGGATCCCAATCTAGTGAAGGATACGAATTTGATTTAGTAATGTCACCTACAGAGTCTATTGATTTAGCAATAAGTGGCTTATTTATGGATCCGATTTATGATTCATTTCCTAATTCTGCAGCCGGTGATTTATCTGGAACAATGCCTTCAAACATTTCTGAAGATACAATTTCGTCAACGATTACTTGGAATTGGAATACTTCAAATTGGGACGGTTATTTTAGATTAAGTCATTTATACGCTAGTGAAGCTAAATTATTGGAAAATCCTGCATGGCAATCAATCCTTGAATCTGCAGGGAATGGTATTAAAACACAGGATACGCTTAATGTATCGGCTGGACTTGAAAGAGAAAATTTATCAATAATGTTTTACGGTAAAAATATTAATGATGATAAATACTTAATTTCTGCTTTTCCTGCTGTTGCTGATCCAACATTTACAACATTTTTTGGTTATCCAAATGCTTATAGATCATACGGGTTAACTATTAGTTATATGTTCTAAAATACTTATGTTCGCATTAAAAAGGGGTGTTATACCCCTTTTTTAATGGCGCGCCCGGGAAGATTCGAACTCCCGACCCCTTGGTTCGAAGCCAAGTACTCTGTCCAGCTGAGCTACAGGCGCATTTAATGTATAGATTAATTGAAACATATAAAAGTATCAAAATTATAATTATTAATTTATTGTCATTATATGTGTCAAATTCTATAATTAATTCTTGCATCACTTCTATGGGGAGAATATGAAACTTTTAAAAAGATTGTTAATCACATTTGTTTCTTTATATATATTAATACTCGCCTTGGTCTATATTGACTTATTTGATAAAAGGCCAATCGTAAGTTTATTTAAAAAACTTCAATCAGATTCTGCTTTAAAGGTTGTTGATTTTTCAGTTGAAAAACCAACTCAAGAAAGATTAAAACCTGCACCTAATAAAGATAGAAATCCTTATTATGGTGATCTTCATGTACATACAAAATATTCATTTGATGCGTATGTTTTTGGTGTAACTGCGTCACCTGATGATGCTTATAGATACGCAAAAGGTGAGGGTATTAAACATCCTCTGGGTTATGAGATGAAGCTTCGTGAACCTCTAGATTTTTACTCTGTCACTGATCATGGTTTTTATATGGGGATGATGCAAGCATATGCTGATACATCTACGGATATATCACAAAATGATTTTGCTAGACCATTTCATAATTTAAATGACCTTGAAAATTTAACTGTTGAATCAGCAGGTGAGAGATCTAATCTTTTTAGTCAAGTTATAGGCGCAACAATAATTCAGCCTTACCCAAATTGGCATCCAAAACTACTATTGGCATATTTTACAAGAAATACACAATTAGCTTTAAAATCTTTCGATTATGATATCCATAAGTCAGCATGGGAAGATATTGCAAGATCTGCAAATGAACATAATGATCCTGGTCATTTTACTACCTTTATAGGATACGAATTTACTACTTCTACTGACGTAGAAGGAGGTAATCTTCATAGAAATGTTATTTTTAATTCCTCTAAAGCATCAATAAGACCATGGACAAGAATTGACTCAATTAATCCTGAAGATTTATGGACTTGGCAAGACAGATTAAGAGAAAAAGGTATTGATACTATAGCTATGCCGCATAATCCTAACGGTTCTAATGGACAAATGTTTGAGATGGAAACCTTTTTAGGTAACGCAATGACTCCAGAATATGCTGAACAAAGAATGAGGAATGAACCCATTGTTGAAATTACGCAGGTGAAAGGAACATCTGAAACTCATCCATTATTATCTCCTGACGATGAATGGGCTGATTTTGAAATAATGGATGTAAGAGTTGGAAGCAGACCTCCAACATACAGCAAGCCATCTGGTTCATACGTCAGAGAAGCATATCTTAATGGACTAACTCTTGAATTTACTAGACAAGGAAATCCCTATAAATTTGGATTAATTGGCTCAACTGATACTCATACAGGGGCAGGTGCTTTTGATGAATCAAATTATTGGTCAAAAGTTGGTCTCCTAGATGGCGACGCTGAGAACCGAGGATCTGTTCCTTTGGCTCCTGAAAATGTAGAAAGATTAGATGAGTATATGAGGGCATTTAATCAACCAAATAGCACAGTTATGCTTGAACAGGGTGAATATGCTAACACAGGCTTTACTCAATGGGGTGCATCTGGTTTGGCAGTTGCTTGGGCTGAAGAAAATACAAGAGAATCAATTTTTAATGCTTTTAAAAGAAAAGAAACCTTTGCAACTACAGGTACCAGAATAGCTGTTCGTTTTTTCGCTGGCTATGACTTATCTTCAATAGATTTAAATTCTGAATCATTAGTAACCTCTGCATATGATAAAGGTGTAACAATGGGTGCAGATTTAATGCAAGATGAAAATAAAATACCAGAGTTTATTATATGGGCGCAAAGAGATAAAAATGGTGCACCTTTACAAAGATTACAAATTATTAAAGGTTGGATAGATAACAATAGCGGCAGACCAAAAGAAAAGGTATTTGATGTTGCATGTTCTGATGGATTGCAACCAGATCCTGTGACAAATAGATGTCCAGATAATGGAGCAAGAGTAAATATAAATGATTGTTCTATAAGTAATAATGTCGGTTCATCAGAACTAAAAACTATATGGACTGATCCAGAATTTAATCATGCTGATAAATCCTTTTACTATGTGAGAGTATTAGAAAATCCTACTTGCAGATGGAGTACATGGGATGCAATAAAACGAGGATTTAAACCTCGTGAAGATCTTCACGAAACAATACAAGAAAGAGCATGGACATCACCAATCTGGTATGTTCCTTATGCAACGGATGTTGATGTTATTCCACTAGGCGGAACTATCGAATTAAGAAACGTTAATTAATATTTAATTGAAATATAAAATAACTATATTTTTTATAATCGGCTTGTCGTTATATTTTTTAGACGTAGGTCTAAATTCATATGATGATAAAGAGATATATATAAGTGATCAAGAAATAATAAGCCTTGTGACTGCATGGAAATCACAAGTAGGTAGAAATCCAAATGATGATGAAATAGCAAGGATTATAAACAACTTAGTTGAGGAAGAGATTTTATACCGTGAAGCATTAAATCTTGGCCTTGATAGAGAAGATAAAATTATAAAAAGGAGATTAGCTCAAAAAATATCGTTTTTAAAACAGGAATCAGTTTTGGATAATCCTTCCAATGAGGAGTTGATTAATTATTTTAACAATAATAAAGACGATTATTTTATTGATGCAACCTATACATTCTCTCAGCATTACTTCTCTATTGAAAACAATTCCTACGAAAGATCTAAAGATGCTTATGTCAAAATTAATGAAAAAAAGGAAAATGAAATTAGTGCAGATCCATTTTATCTTGGTAAAAATTTTGTTGATATAAGCCTAAGATCTATCGAAAATGATTTTGGAGTAAATTTTGCTTCAAGCTTAATTAATATTAATAAAGGCGAATGGTCTAAACCAATAGAGTCTCCATACGGACATCATATAGTTTTTATTAGTTCTTATTCGGAAGGATATCATCCTGATTTGACGTTAGTAATGAAACAAGTTGAAAAGGATATATTGCAGGATAAAAGAGATAAGGCTGTAAATGATTACTTAAATTCAATTAAACCTAACTATAAAATCTATATCAATCCAGATTTAAAAATTTGATGAGAAAAATTTTTTTTGTTTTATTTTTTTTTAGTATTTTTGAAATAAACTCTCACGAGTTTAATCCAGCACATCTTGTTATTGATGAAGTAGATAACCAAAATTATATTTACGAAGCAATATGGATGTATCCCTATAAAAATATTGGTTCAAGAGGAGAAGTTATATTTCCTAATGAATGTAAAACTGTTTCTAATGATTTATATTATCAAGGAAGGTATCTCAATGAGAATATAACTGTAGATTGTAACAATTCATTAAAAGGCCAATCTATTGAGGTGATCAATTTAAGTGTTCTTACAGATGCTCTTATTACGATTAATTTTAACGATGATGCTTTTGAGGGCTTAATTAATGTTCAAAAAAACACTCTTGAGATACCTTTAGAAATTGATTATTACCCATCAGCATATACAAGTCTTGGTATCTCGCATTTATTTGATGGATTAGATCACATATTTTTTATACTTGGATTACTTTTTTGTATCTCTGGTTTTATAAATATTATCAAAACTATTACTGCTTTCACTATTGCTCATAGTATTACACTTGGTTTAACAGTTTTTGAGCTAATTAAAATACCTCAAGGGACTGTTGAGGCTCTCATTGCACTAACAATAGTATATTTGGCTTTAGAAATTACCAAAAAAGAAAACTCAATTAAATCTCCCTGGATAATGGCATTTGCATTTGGTTTGTTGCATGGATTAGGTTTTGCAAGCGCTTTGATAGATATAGGTATAGCTAATGAAAAAATGCTTTTATCATTATTATTTTTTAATATTGGAATAGAATTAGCTCAAATTGCTTTGATACCTATACCTTTGTTTTTAATATTTATGTTTAAAAAATATAATATTGATAACCATATAAAGACAACTGCAAGTATTTTTGTTGGTGGTTTTGGTTTTTATTGGTTTATAGACCGTGTAATTGGTATCATTCTTTAGTCAAAATAGATAAATTAATGAATTTTTTAAATAAAAATATACTTTTATGTGTTACCGGTGGAATTGCGGCATATAAGTCTGCAGAAATCATAAGGTTATTCAAAAAAGATGGTGCTGATGTAAGAGTTGTAATGACTGAATCAGCAAAAGAGTTTATAACTCCATTAACACTTCAAGCTATTTCAGGTAATGAAATACACGATTCACTACTAGATTTAAAGGCTGAGTCTGCTATGGGACATATTGAGCTTGCAAAATGGGCAGATATTATACTAATTGCTCCATCTACTGCAGAAACAATATCTAAAATTACTCATGGAAGAGCTGACGATCTTATGGGTGCAGTTTTATTAGCATCCAAAGCAAGTGTATTTATTGCTCCAGCAATGAATATGAATATGTGGTTAGATCAAAGTACGCAAGAAAATTGTAGAAAGCTGTCATCTAGGTCAATATCAATTATTGGTCCTGCTGATGGTGAGCAGGCATGTGGCGATGTAGGTCCTGGTAGGATGCTAGAACCTGAGAATATTGTTGACCTTATTAGAACTTCATTAAAAATTGGTCCACTGGCTGGAAAAGTCATTACAATCACAGCAGGACCTACAAGAGAGCAAATAGATCCTGTTAGATTTATTTCTAATAATAGTTCAGGAAAAATGGGTTATGCATTAGCAGATGCAGCAATTGAAGCAGGGGCAGTAGTAAACTTAATAAGTGGACCTGTTTCAATAGTTGCTAATAAATCAGTAAATCTATTTGAAATAAATTCTGCCTATGAAATGTTGATCCAGGTTGATGAGTTGATGCCAAATACAGATATATTTATTGGTTGCGGTGCTGTGTCAGATTTTAAACCTAGTCTATATAATGAAAAAAAAATTAAAAAAGATGATTCAGACAATATAACTATTTTATTTGAAAAGAATAAAGATATCTTAAGTCATGTCGCAAATAAATTTGAATCATCCTATGTAGTCGGATTTGCAGCAGAAACTAACAATGTTAAAGAAAATGCAAAACAAAAATTGCTTAACAAAAATTTAGATATGATTATTTCAAATGATATTTCTGATAAAACAATTGGTTTTGACTCAGATCAGAATGAAGTAAATCTCATCACAAAATCTGAATCTATTTTTCTTAAAAAAGATAAAAAGATTAGAATAGCTCGTGAGATTTTAAAAATTATTTCTTTAAACATTAATTAATTATTATGTCGGTTAAATCTAATAAAAAAATAGTTACATTAAGCACTTTAAATAACTTTAAAGATAGTTCTGAAAAGTTTACTTGTCTAACTGCTTACGAATCTACGATGGCATCAGTAATTAGCTCAGCTGGAGTAGATGTTATATTGGTTGGTGATAGTTTAGGTATGGTCATACAGGGTCATGACAGTACACTACCAGTGACAATGGACCAACTAATTTATCACTTAGAGTGCGTAGTTAAAGGCAACAAAGGAGCACACATAATGGCTGATATGCCTTTCATGAGTTACTCTACTGACGATTTAGGTCTTGAAAATGCTAAAAGATTAATGCAGGCAGGAGCCAATTCTGTAAAGATTGAAGGTGGAGAGTGGATTTCTAAAATGGCTCAAGTTTTGTCTGATAGAGGAATTCCTGTTTGTGCTCATATGGGGCTTACACCACAAACAATTAACAGAATTGGTGGACATTATGTTCAAGGAAGAGATCCCTCTCAGAAAGAGAAAATAATTAATGAAGCTATTGCTCTTGAGAAAGCGGGAGCCTCATTGTTGTTATTGGAATGTGTACCAGGTGAACTTGCAAAAATTATTACCAAAGAATTAAAAATACCTGTTATTGGAATTGGTGCAGGCGTTCATACAGATGGTCAAATAATGGTCGTACATGATTTATTAGGAATATCATGTCTTGAGAAACCTCCCAAATTTGTTAAAAATTTCATGGAAGAGTCAACATCAATTCCAGATGCAATAAAAAGTTATGTCAAAGATGTAAAAAATAGTTCATTTCCCGCAGATGAACATACGTTTAATTAAGTTTGAAAATTTTTAATTCCATACAAGAATTTAATAAAGTTAAAGATGATTTAGGGAAATTATCTTTCATACCTACAATGGGGAATCTGCATAGAGGTCATACATCTCTTGTAGATATAGCTAAGCAGTTTAATAATAAAATAATAGCAAGTATTTATGTCAACAAACTTCAATTCAATGATAACAATGATTATCTGAGATATCCTAAAACACTTGATGCAGATATAAAACTTCT
>CETQ01022084.1_pt1 | contig 10246 bp, 7 predicted proteins | sample 531261 | NCBI WGS metagenome assembly CETQ01 (sample SAMEA2622376, study PRJEB7988) | marine metagenome | biome: marine biome (ENVO:00000447); feature: surface water layer (ENVO:00002042); material: "saline water (ENVO:00002010), including plankton (ENVO:xxxxxxxx)" | depth 5 m
AGTCAATTTAGTTGCTTTTTCAAATATTTCAGGATGTGGTTTTGAAGCCTTCAAATCAGCACCACTTATTTTTGATTTAAAATATTTATTTAAATCAAATTTTTTGAAAATCATATTAATATTATTCATGGATGCTGAAGAAGCTAAAATTAGCGTAAGGCCATTTTGATGGTAATGCTGAATCAATTCTAAAACACCATCAATTAATTTGAATTTTAACCCATTTTCGAATAAACTTTTAAAATGTTTCCTTTTATTTTTAACAAGTTTATCAGCACTTAATTTTAAAGAAAAAATATCACATAATTTTTCACAAATAGGAAGAGTTGCCATACCTGTGAATGTTGAATAAAGGGTGTCTGAAACTTCAAGATTAAATTCATCAAACATTAATTGATACGCTTTTTTATGCAATGGCTCACTATTAATAATAACACCATCCATATCAAAAATAGCAGCTCTAAACATCAATAAGTTAGTATATCAATTTTAATTTTTAAATTTATGGATATAGTTTTAATGTATGTATTTTTCTCTTTTATTTTTATTAACCAGTTTTTTTCAACAAGACGACTGGGTTCTTTATCATCAAGATAAAAAAGTAGAAATTTTTTTTAAATCACACCTTTGTGATGATAAGAAAAATGGATTTTCATTTGAATATTATTTGATTAAAGTTCGAAATAGAACAAATGAAACACTTGTGCTAAACTTTTTTAAAGGGAATGATGATAATGATGAGCAGAAAATTGCTTTTGTTTTAAATCCCAATGAGGTAAGAGAAGGAAGTTGTGAGTATGATCCAGTTAAACTTAGATTATTTAAAAGCGAAAATTCACAAAAAAACAATAATCATGTTTATGAATTTAATCTATCTAAAATAAATGTAATTGAGGTTAATTAAATATTTACTTATATTTTCTTCTTTTATTGGTTTATCACAGGAAGTCCAATTCACAGCAACTATGTCATCTACAACATGCAGTGGAACATTAGTCCAATTTGATGTTTTATATATTCCTAGCGAAACAAGTGTAACTCAGTTTGATTTTAATGATGGTAACTTACCTGCTGGATGGTCCTCTTCACCGTACAGTGTTGGACAACCTTGTGATCCCGCTAGGGGAAATACACCATCAAATACTAACTATTTTTGGGCTACTACTTTACAATCAGGTGGTCCTAATAATGGAAAAAGGTTTGTTCAAACCAATCCTGTTAATGTTTCTCAAGGAGGAAGTTTAGAATTTTTAATACGTTATGGGGCAGATGATCCCCAACCTGGATGTGAAGATGGCGAAAAAGTAGATGAAGAAGTATACCTGCAATTTTCAATTGATGGTGGAAACAATTGGGAAGATATTTTTAAGGACTGGAATACAACAAGTAACAAAAGTGCACCATGGTATGATTGGTATAATAACGATATTCAAATTCCAGATGACGCAAAAACAGGATCTACGATTTTTAGATGGTATCAACCTGATAATGACGGGGATATTTGGGATAACTGGGGATTAGAAGACGTAATAGTTAACGCAATTCCTGCACCTGCAAATTCATGGAATTTTGATTTTGGGAATGGAGATTCCGACTCTAGTGCTTCAGCGACATCAACATTATCCTTTACAAAATTATATCCCTCTTCAAATATTTTAACAAACTATTCAGTAACAATTTCCACAACATTATCAGATGGAAATATCGTAGGCTTAACTCAAAATGTAGCAGTCATACCCAGTGATATAATACCTCCAACGGTAATACCACCAGTAAATATTCAAGTTGATAGTGACCCTGGTAGCTGTGATGCAGTTCTCACACCATCAGATGTTGGAACTCCAACAACCTCTGACAATTGTAATATCAAGAGTGTTGAGAATGATAATCCTACTTTAACATTTGTTAATGGAAATAATATCTTAACTTGGATCGTAACAGACAATGCTAGCAATACTTCAACAGTAACTCAAACGATAACAGTTAACGACAATGAAGATCCAGTTTTAACTATCCCTGCTGATATTATATCCACTAATTGTAATGTTAATATAGGAGTTGCGTCTGCTACTGACAATTGTGGAGGATTGATACCAACAAATAATGCGCCGGCAACATTTGGTTTAGGGATTACTCCTGTAATATGGACAGTAACAGATGCTGCGGGGAATACTGTTTCCGCGACTCAATTAGTAACAGTTTCAGACACTATAGCACCGCTTAATACTGCACCAGCAGATGTTACAGTTAATACAGATTTAAATTTATGTACAGCCTCTGGAGTTGTTCTAGGTGTTCCTTTAACAGGAGATAATTGTACAGTTGCATCAGTTACAAATAATGCACCTGTCAATTTTCCAACAGGGACAACAACAGTAACTTGGTCGGTAACTGATTCTGCAAGCAACACAACTCTTTCCTATCAATTAGTTACAGTTAATGATAATCAACCACCAAGTATAACACCTCCTCCTGATTTAGTGTCAAATTCATGTACAATAGTATTAGGAAATCCTACAATTACAGATAATTGTTCTTTTACATTTTCTAATGATGCTCCTGTCTCTTTCTCTACAGGAACAACTACTGTTACTTGGACAGCAAGCGATACTTTTGGAAACACTGTTACAGCTACTCAACTTGTAACATTTAATGATACTACTGATCCTACAATAACAATTCAGAATGATGATTTAGTTGTCAATGCTGATATTGGTTCATGTTTTGCATCTGGAGTAAATTTAGGTAATGTAATTACAAATGATGACTGTGGGATCAACTCTTCAGGTAATAATGCGCCTATTCAATTTCCAATAGGAATAACTATTGTAACCTATACGGTAACTGATACTTTTGGAAATTCGGTGTCAAAAACTCAAAGTGTTACTGTGCTTGATATAGAACCTCCAGTAGCTCGGGCTAGAGATATTGTGGTGACACTAGACAATGAATCTAATTTAAATATTCCATATAATCTTATTGACAACGGTAGTACAGATAACTGTTCTATTCAGACATTTAATGTTAGGTCAGAAATATCAGGGAGAGTGATATCACAAGAAAGAGAAATTCCCGTTGAAAGGGATCGAGAAGTTGATATAAGAACTGGAAAGATATTTAGTTCAAAAAATAGTAAAAACTCAAATTTGTTAAAGTTAACATGTGATGATCTTGGGGTTCAAGAAATAGTTTTTTCTGTCACGGATACATCAGGAAATACAGCTTCTACGACGGTAAATATTACAGTAACTGATGATTTTAATACCTGCGGAGAAATTGATCCTAGCCCTGAACCTGGAGGGGGAGGTAGTTCACCAGACATCGATACTGACGGTGATGGAGTTGAAGATAGTGAAGACGCTTTTCCTTTGGACCCATCAGAATGGGTAGATACGGATGGAGATGGAATTGGGAATAATTCAGATCCAGATGACGATAATGATGGCTTTGAAGATAGTATTGAAGTAATAGTTGGGACTGATCCATTAGATGTGCTAAATTTCCCTATAGATACTGACGGCGATGATATAATAGATATTTTGGATCCAGATGACGATAATGATGGTTTCACAGACGAATTAGAAGATGAAGTTGGAACTGATAGTTTAGATTCTGATAGTTTCCCTTTAGATACTGATCTTGATTTAATTATTGATTATTTTGATGACGATGATGATAATGATAGAATTTCAGATTTGGATGAGATAGAGTGTGGATCCGATCCTTTAGATAAATTAGATGTAGCATTAGATACAGATTTTGACGGAATTCCAAATTGTATTGATCTAGATGATGATAATGATAGCTATAACGATGATTTAGAAATATTTTACAATACAGATCCATTAAATATAAATGAATATCCTAACCTTGATAGTGATGGAGATGGAGTTCCTTTTTCATTGGGCTTCCCAATTTCATTCAATGATAATTGTCCAGATGTAGCTAATCCAGACCAATCTGACAAAGATGAAGATGGATTTGGGGATGTTTGTGATAATTGTCCTGAGATTCCAAATAAAGATCAAGAGAATTATGATCAAGATGATAAGGGTGATTTATGTGACGAAGATGACGATAATGATGGTCAAAGTGATTTGATAGAATTAGAGTGTGGATCTAATCCAAAGGATGAAAATTCTTTAAGTCCTGATTTTGACGAAGACGGAATTCCAGATTGTCTAGACTCTGATAGTGATAATGACGAGATACCAGACAATATTGATCCAAACCCTTATGGTTTTGATCAGCTTCTCATTACAGAGTTTGTTTCTGATAATGGAGATGGTATTAATGATAGTTTTGATATTCTAAAAATTAACTCCTACCCAAATAATTTATTATCCATTTATAATCGATCTGGTTCTCTTATATATAGTAAAAGGAATTATCAAAACACATGGCCTTCGGATCAAAACAATCAATCTGTCCCTGAAGGCAGTTATTATTTTACTTTGGATCTAGAAAACAATGGTAATATTGACAAGCAGGGATGGATATACTTAACTAGATAATTTATTATATATATTTTTCTATAAGTTTTCTAGTTTTTGAAGACCCAACATTTCTAGATATTTCATTTCCAAAAAACTCTACCCCTGCATAAATAAAATTTGGAGCTTTTTCTAAAATTTCAAACATCTTTTTAAAGTCAATATTGTTTTCTTCACCTGATTTATTAAAGCTTTCTGATTTGGCACTTATTGCTTTTATATAAGGTGCCATTATTTCGAAACCTTTATAAGGATCAGGGTAAAAAGTATCAGGATTACGTTCTAAAGTCCAATTGGTGAAGTCACCTAGTATACCAATATTTTTTAATTCAACACCTTCCATAAGTTGTATCATCCATTCTGGATCTGATGAATAGCCATTATGATTTTCAATAAGCAAGTCAATACCCTTTAATTTTGCATACTCACCAAGTTCTTGTACACCCTCTACAGCATACTTTAATTTTTCTTTGTGTGAAATAGTAATAAATTCACCACAAACATTTCTCATGGCTTTACAGTTTAAATCAGATGCAATATCAATCCAATATTTGTAGATCGAAATAGCTTTTTTTCTTTTTGATTTATCTTTATTACCAATATCACCTCTTCCGCCTGTTAACATTACAGCACTCTGTACATTCTCTTTTTTCATGACAGTATTCATCTTCCAAATATATTTTGGTTTAAGATTTGGAGGATAATGGAACATTTCATGATCAATAAAATTAAATCCTAAAGATTTTGCAACTTTTGGAAATTCAAGAAGATCAATATTCAAGGGATCATTTCCTCCATACCCTGAACGAATTAAAGACCAAGGAGTAAGAGTAATTTTAATTTTTTTATTAAAATTTTTAAAAGGAAGTTTAATTGCTGCATAATTACTTAAGCCAATCATACTTAGAGCAAAAGAGTTTAAAAAATTTCTTCTTTTCATATTTTAAATTTAGTTTGTAATAATTTGTTGATCTATCCAAGAGAGCCTTTCAATGAGCCATTGTTTTAAATAATCAATTTCTTCTGAGTGTCTATTTCCAATAAAATTATTTGGCCAAATATATTTTCCTAAAACTAACCATTTTCCAAAATTTTGATCAACAGCACCACTATCTGTAATTTCGAGACTTAGCTCATCAATCAAACCTAAAATATTTTCATTTGACAATATATTAGATCGTAAGAAAGTCCAACGTTCTTCAAGGGCACTTAAATAATTTGTATCCTGCATTAATCTGTCCCACCAAAATGGGACTTGCATACCGTCTAGTGGGCATAAATCTCCAAACTGATATGCCCAACCAGAAGTTAAATCTCCACCACAATAATCAGCATTCCCAAAAGCAATATTAAAATCCCATATGGGTCCCATATTGAGTTTTCCCCCTTTGTCTTTATGCATAAACGTGCTTATTCGATAAGCATCTACATTTTTTGAAATTTCATTTAAAATAAAAAAATCAATGAAGCTATCGACATTAATAAACTGTCTGTAACCATCAACTTCATTATTAAAGTTTTCTGATGCTAATGAATTTTCAAAACGCCTGAAGTAATCCTGGATATATTCTTTTTGTTCATCTGATATATCATCATTTTTTGGATATTCATAGAGAAAATGAACATTTTTATTTAGTCCTTTTGTCCCAGCTGGAGTATATTCTGACATAAAAGCAATATCAGAATTTAATGAATCTCCGTCTCCTGTAATCTTATCTATCTTAATTATATATCCACCACTTATATCCTCTGCTTTATTTTTACTTATATCGACTCTATTTTTGTCTCTTTTTATTTTCTCCATTAGTACATATACGCCTAGAAATTCGTCATTTATTTCAAGATTATAAAACTTAGTTTTAGTAGCATATCGATTCATTAGGTTGGAAAGTTTATAAATCAATACGTTTCTTACAAGTGATTTATCACTATAGGGTCCATATAAAATCCAATCTTCTTCTTTAGGGAATCCAGCCAATGGGACATTTATGTCTTCATTATTTTCGTCCCAGGTTTCAAAACCGTATGATTTTTTGTCAAAAAATTGAGAAGACGATCCCCTGATTTCAATTCCAATATTGTGTTCCTCTAAAATGATATTTTCTTGAAATATTTGAAATTCAGCAGGAATTTTAGGTTCATCAACGATCTCTTTACTATATGAGTTAATTTTAATAAGAGGAAGGGGAACTACATTTTTTGAATTTTCTTCAATTATTAGTTCATTAAGAAATTGGGTCTCTTCATTATCCTTATTCCATGTGCTACATCCAATAAAAAAGCCAAAAAAAATTAGATATATAACATTTTTCATTTGTTTATGGTTAAATTTTGTAAAACAATTTAGTTATTTATTTAATATATTTTAATCAAAATGATCAGTGGAATTTCTCTGATATAAATTCTAGAACTGAAGGAAGAGCGGTTCTCCAATAGGTCCAAGAGTGCCCCCCGTCTCTTGTTCTAAACTCATGATTCACTCCCTTTTCTCTCATTTTTAAATGCATTAGGATATTGTTTTTGTAGAGATAGTCGTCATCTCCACAGTCAATATACCATCTTACACTATTGAGAGCTTTTAAGTCTGCTTGATTAACAAGATTAAGTGGATTGTTTAATTTATTGAATCTCTCATAATCTGTTTTATTATAGTTAGATTCTTTATATCCCCAATAATCAACATAAGAGAAAATTTTCATTTCTTCTTCTGTTTGTGGTCCTATAGAGGCACTTAATGGGGCAGCTGAAGAAAATAAATCTGGTCGATGAAGTGCATATAAAAAACTTCCTCCACCTCCCATAGAAAGTCCAGAAATAGCTCTAAATCTTTTATTTCTTTTTATTCTAAATCTTTTCTCAACATGTGGCATTAATTCTTCAAAAAAGAAATCTTCATAATTCCAATTACCCGATAATGCATTTGTGTATCCAGGTTGTCCTGTATTGGCGTCAGGCATAATAATAATCATTGGTGTCGCTTTTCCATTATTTATTGCTTTATCAGCGATATGATGTACCTCTCCAAATTGAATCCAGCCAGTTTGATCATCTGTATAACCGTGAAGTAGATATAATACTGGATAACTTCTACTGGAGGTGTCATAATCTGGTGGAAGATATACTGCAAATTTTCGTTCTCCCTTTAATATTTTACTATCTAAGGTAAGTTGATCCATAACTTTTCCTGATTGGCTTAATCCAGAGAAAAGGAAAAGCAATGCTATAATTAAAAAATATTGGCGTTTCATTATTTTCTATTTGATAAATCAAAGTACAAAAAAAAATAACGAGATATAAAAAGTGCTTTTCATTATGATGGTTTTCACTATATTGGTTTTTTATATTTTAAAATGAAAATTACCCAGCTAAAGAAAACATTCTACAGATCAATTTTATTTTTTTTAATATTTTTTAATACAGCACACTCACAAAAAAATTTAAGAGTAAACAAAGTCCGTCTAGACAAAAATTTAAAAAAACTCTCAACCTTTGGGATGAATGAAAAAGGTGGAAATGACCGTGTTGCATTTAGTGATTTTGATATACAGGCAAGAGAATACATAAGCTCATATTTAAATAATTTAGGGGTATCAACATATACTGACGCTGCAGGAAATCTAATAGCTAAAAGAATGGGTAAAAAGAAAAAAGCAAAGCCCATTGCATTTGGATCTCATATAGATGCAGTTCCAAATGGGGGTCATTATGACGGTGATGTTGGAGTTATCGGCGGGATTGAAGTTTTAGAAACCTTAGTAGAAAATAATATAATTACAAATCATCCTTTAGAATTGATCATTTTTTCTAATGAAGAAGGAGCAATTTTTGGTTCTCGTGCTATAGCAGGTAAGATAGACCAAGCAACATTAGATGTTAAAACTGCATCTGGATATACCAATGGAGAGGGAGTAAGAAGAATAGGTGGGGACCCTGATAAAATATTGCAAGTAAAAAGAACCTCAGATGACTTACATGCTTTTTTAGAATTACACATCGAGCAGGGTAATATTCTAAATAAAAAAGGTCTTGATATTGGAATAGTAGAAGGTATAGTAGGTCTTAAATGGTGGGATGTTGAAATAACAGGATTTACAAATCACGCAGGAACAACCCCAATGAATGATAGAAAGGATGCTATGATAGCTGCGTCTAAATTTGTTTTGGCAGTCAATGAGATTGTCACTTCAATTGAAGGAGCTCAAGTAGGGACAGTAGGACGTATAAAAGCATTTCCAGGAGCCCCTAATGTTATTCCTGGAAAAGTAATTACTAGTTTAGAATTGAGGGATTTAGATGGAGGTAAAATAAAAAGAATTTTTGAGCAAATTGAAGAAAGGGCACATCAAATAGGAGTGGACACTAAAACAAAATTTAATTTTACACCTATTGATGCAACAGCTGAGCCAGCATTAACTGATATTCGAATACAAAAATTAATTGAAGAGAATGCTAAGAAACTTGGATATTCTTTTATGACTATGCCAAGTGGTGCTGGTCATGATGCTCAAGACATGGCAGTTATAACCCCTACAGGGATGATATTTATTCCAAGTATTGATGGTATAAGTCATTCACCTGAAGAATTTTCTTCTCCAGAGGCAATTGAAAAAGGAGTTAATATTTTACTTCATAGCATATTAGGTTTGGATAGAACAAAATTTTAGTATAATTAAGTGAGATACATACTTTTAACTTTTCTTCTTTTATCTACAAGTAGTTTTTTAAAAAAAAATAATGACTTAAAAATTTTATCTTATAACATAAGATATGATAATCCTGACGATGGAATTAATAAATGGGAGAAAAGAAAGGGAACTATAATAAACTACATCAAGACCAATACCCCTGAGATAATTGGTATGCAGGAAGTTTTAAATAATCAATTGATTGATTTACAAAGCTATCTAAATGAATACAAAACTGTTGGAGTTGGTCGAGAGGATGGAAAAACAAAGGGAGAATATAGTCCTATCTTATTTAAGACTTCAAAATTAAAATTAATCAAATTCGATACCTTTTGGTTATCAGAAACACCAGAAAAAGTATCTAAAGGATGGGATGCTGCACTCGAAAGAATATGCACCTATGCACTATTTGAACAAATTAACACAAAAAAACAATTTCTGGTTTTTAATACACACTTTGACCACATTGGGGTAAATGCCAGAATAGAATCAGTGAAATTAATTTTGAAAATGATCAAAAAAATCAATAAAAAAAACATTCCTGTTTTATTGATGGGGGATTTTAATTTAACACCTGAAACAAAACCTATCAAAATTTTGAAGAGTAGATTCTACGATGTTATGGGACCAACAGATTTTAATGAAAGCTTTAATGGAACATTTACGGGTTTTAATATTCATGAAAACGCAACAAGAAGGATTGATTATATTTTTGAGAAAGATTTTAAAGTTTTTGACGCAAAACATCTTTTAATTAAAACACCTAATGGTTTGTGGGCTTCTGATCACCATCCTGTATTTTTACATTGTTCCTTGTGATTAGTTATTAGATACAGAATAAGCTGGCATAAATTCTACCACTTATTTTGTTACTTTTTTTAAAGCATTTTCTAATAAAGGTTCTAAAACTTTGTATCCTTCAAGGGTCAGGTGGACGCCGTCATAGGAAAATTCTTTATCAATTCCATTGTTTCCGTTATCTAGGGCTTTGAAATAATCTAAATAATGAACACCTGATTTCTTGGCATATTTCTTGATTTTTGAATTAAGTTTTGGGATTTTAATATT
>CETQ01041329.1_pt1 | contig 10245 bp, 9 predicted proteins | sample 531261 | NCBI WGS metagenome assembly CETQ01 (sample SAMEA2622376, study PRJEB7988) | marine metagenome | biome: marine biome (ENVO:00000447); feature: surface water layer (ENVO:00002042); material: "saline water (ENVO:00002010), including plankton (ENVO:xxxxxxxx)" | depth 5 m
CACCAGAAACGCCAATAATATCAGCATACTTACCTTTTGAGATACTGCCAAGATTTTCAGTCTCGCCCAACAAATCTGCTGCATTAGTTGTGGCACTTAAAATTGAGTCCTTTTCTGACATGCCACCTTCTACCATTAAATAAAATTCTTTTGCATTTTCGCCATGTGGTGAGACTCCACTATCAGTACCAAATGCTATTTTCACTCCTGCCTGAAGTGCCATTGAAAAGGTTGCTTTGAGTTTGGGACCAATTTCTAAAGCCTTTTTTTCAACAAATGGCGGGTAATAATCTTTGATAAGCGCTTTATCTGCAACCCATTTACCAGCAAGCAGCGTAGGAACATAGTAAGTACCTTTTTGTCTCATCATTTCAGCCCCTTCTGAGTCCATCAAAGTTCCGTGTTCTATTGAATCAACGCCCGCATTTGTAGCCCTTTTAATTCCCTCAGCGCCGTGGGCATGCGCAGCAACTTTAAAACCATAATCTCTGGCAGCTTTAACTACTGCAGTGATCTCCTCGGTTGTGAGTTGAGGATTTTGTCCATCCTTCGCATTACTCAAAACGCCCCCTGTTGCAGTAATTTTTATCAAATCAGCATTTTCTTTATATCTTGATCTTACCGCCTTAAATGCATCAACTTCACCATTTATCACACCATCATCTGGTCCCAAATCCTTTGTGAGTTCTTCATTTAGTGAGTTTGTGGGATCTCCATGACCACCAGTTGAGGAAATTGTTTTTCCTGAGGTGAAAATTCTAGGTCCAGGTATGATTTCTTGATTTATTGCATTTCTTAACGAGATGGTTACAGAACTAGAGTCTCCAAGATTTCTAACAGTGGTAAATCCAGCTATTAACGTTTTTTCCGCATTTTTTGTTGCTCTAATTGCATAGTCTGCGGAGTTTAAAGTCACTCTTTCAAGATATGCTCTATTTGAACTTTGATTAGTTAAATGGACATGCATATCTATAAGTCCTGGTAAAACATAATAGCCAGTCAGATCAATAAACTCATCTTCCAATTCAGGATTAACGTAACCTTCTATAACTTCAGAAATTCTTTCATTCTCAATATATATGGTCATTTCAGGCTCTATATTTCCATTGTTGGAATTAAATAGATATCCAGCATGTATAACGGTTTTAGAGTGCAAATACACACAAAAAAAAGAAATAAGAAAAGATAATAAAACTCTGATCATCATTCTAGTTTGTATGCAGTTAACCCTTTAAGCAAGTATTAATAACATTAAGTTATAATGGCCGAATGAAAGTAGAAAACCTTTTGTCTGTCTCGCCACTAGATGGTAGGTACAATGAAAAGATATTGGACTTGAGGGATATAACAAGTGAATTTGGCCTTATAAAATTTAGAGTAATCGTAGAGATCAAGTGGTTCATACATTTATCCAAACAATCAAAAATTAAAGAGCTACCGAGATTAAGTATTAAGGAACATTCATACCTAATTGATTTAATTGAAAATTTTTCACTAAAAGATGCTCAAAGAATAAAAAAAATTGAAAGAAAAACTAATCATGATGTCAAGGCTGTTGAGTATTTCTTGAGAGAACAGTTCCTTCAATTTGGAAAATTGGGGAAATATTCAGAATTTATTCACTTTGCGTGCACCTCAGAAGATATAAACAATCTCTCTTATGCTCTGATGATAAGTGAAGCATCTAAGATTTCCGTTCAATCTGCTAAAGAAATAGATAAAAAAATAAAAGTTCTAAGTAGAAGGTTTTCAAAAGATTCAATGGTCTCAAGGACACACGGTCAAAGTGCCTCTCCAACTACTATGGGCAAAGAATTTTCTAATGTATCTCACAGAGTAAACAAAATTCTAGATGAGATAAAACGCAATAGAATGACAGGTAAGATTAATGGTGCGGTTGGAAATTACAATGCTCATCACATTGCATATCCAGAAATAAATTGGGAGAAAGTCTCTAAAGATTTTGTTAAAAGCCTTGGTCTTAATTTTAGTAGTCATACAACACAGGTTGAGCCAAAGGATGATATCGCCTTACTTCTGAGTAAATATGCAAAGCTCAATAATGTTCTTATCGATCTAAGTAGGGATATTTGGGGTTACATATCCTTGGGCTATTTCAAGCAAAAACTTAAATCTGGAGAAGTCGGCTCCTCTACCATGCCTCACAAAGTTAATCCTATAGATTTTGAAAATGCAGAAGGAAATTTCGGAATGGCTAATGCTATCTTAAATCATATTAGCAACACTGTAACAATATCTAGATGGCAGAGAGACCTTACAGACTCGACTATTATGAGAAACATAGGCTCGGGCTTCGGTTATCTTAACGTTGCATTGTCATCATTGCTTAAAGGCTTGAATAAATTAGAGATAAATAAATCAAAAATGAGTGAAGATCTTGATAATTCTTGGGAAGTTCTAACAGAGGCAATTCAAACGATTATTAGAAAGAATAAAATTCCAAATGGCTACGAACTCATGAAAGACTTGTCCCGAGGCAAAGAAATTACTAAAGAAGATTTAATTTATTTCATCAATAAAATAGAAATACCTAAGGAAGATAAGAATAGACTCTTGCAACTCACGCCTCATACTTATATAGGCTATGCAGAAAGGCTTTCAAAAACCTAAAGAGTGGTTGATTTATAGGCATATGTCGTTAAACTGACGCCTCTTTTAAAACTACGCCCAAGAATTACTATTAGCCCAAGTTTTAAATTGATTGTTGTTTAATTTAATAACTTTAAAAGGAAGAAATATGGCCTCTTACAAAGACTTAATACAAGAACTTACAGAGTTAAAAAATAAAGGTGATGGTTCAAATGTGAACATCCAACCCGAAAGTGCAGCAAGAATGAAATTACAGAATCAATTTCAATCTGGATTAGATATAGCTAGGTATACAGCTGCAATTATGAGAAGAGACATGGAAGAATATGATTCTAATCCAGAATCATATACCCAATCACTTGGATGTTGGCATGGATTTATTGGACAACAAAAATTAATATCCATTAAAAAGCATTTTGGAAATACTGATAAAAAATATCTTTATTTATCTGGTTGGATGGTTGCGGCATTAAGGTCTGAATTTGGCCCTCTTCCAGATCAATCTATGCACGAAAAAACTACTGTTGCATCTCTTATTAATGAACTCTACACCTTCTTGAAACAAGCTGATGCTAGAGAACTTGGAGATTTATTCAGGCAACTAGATGCAGCAGAAGAAAATGATAAACAGGATATTCAAAACAAGATCGATAATTTCCAAACACACATAGTACCCATTATTGCTGATATAGATGCAGGATTTGGTAACGAGGAAGCCACATATTTAATGGCTAAACAAATGATTGAAGCTGGCGCTTGTTGTATTCAAATTGAAAATCAAGTTTCAGATGAAAAACAATGTGGACATCAGGATGGAAAAGTAACAGTTCCTCATTCCGATTTCCTAGCAAAAATAAATGCTGTCCGTTATGCATTCCTCGAATTAGGTGTCGATGATGGCGTCATAGTTGCAAGAACAGACTCATTAGGAGCTGGACTAACAAAACAAATAGCAATTACCGAAGAAATCGGTGATTTAGGTGACCAATACAACTCCTTTTTAGACCTTGAAGAAGTGCCTGAAGGAGAAATGAAACACGGTGATGTATTGATCAACTATCATGGAAAAGTCGTAAGACCCAAAAGGCTTCCAAGTAACTTGTACAGATTTAAAGAAGGAACGGGTGAGGCCAGATGTATTTTGGACTCAATTACAAGCCTCCAAAACGGAGCCGATCTAATATGGATTGAAACTGAAAAACCTCACATCGGTCAAATAGGCGGAATGATGGATGAGATCAGAAAAGTTATTCCTAATGCTAAATTAGTTTACAACAATAGCCCATCTTTTAATTGGACCTTAAACTTTAGACAGCAAGTTTTTGACGCAATGGAAAGTGAAGGCAAAGATACCTCAGCTTATGAAAGAGAAGATTTGATGAATGAAAAATACGATTCAACAGATTTGGCCATAGAGGCAGACGAAAAAATTAGAACCTTCCAAGCTGACGCGGCAAAACAAGCTGGAATTTTCCATCATTTGATAACACTACCAACTTATCATACTGCTGCCCTATCAACGGATAATCTGGCAAAAGAGTACTTTGGCGATAAAGGTATGTTAGGTTATGTCGAAGGTGTCCAAAGAAAAGAAATTCGTGAAGGAATCGCATGTGTTAAACACCAAAATATGGCTGGATCTGATATGGGTGATGATCATAAAGAATATTTTGCTGGTGACGCTGCATTAAAAGCAGCTGGTGAAGACAATACTATGAATCAATTCTGATATTTGTCATTAAAAAAAAGGAGCATCTTGCTCCTTTTTTTATTCTCCCAGACAATCCGAGGGTTTACCACCGCAGAGTTCACACTCTCTTCCAGGTTCGAGATTATTTAAGCCTCCGCAAGAACCAGTAATTGGTTTTTTGCCGAAAAATAATCCTACAGACATTAAGCTTACTATGCCAAGCAAGATTGCAAAAGTGATCAAAATTTCGAACATAGCTATATTTTAACCTTTTGTAGTGCTTGAGAGAATAATAATTTAGGCTTGTTATTTTCATCAACTATGAACATGGCCTTTATATTATTGTCATTGGCATGCTCCAATGCTTTTTCAAGTGGCATGACATTTAGAGCAGTAGCCAACGCATCTGCTGACATAGCATCATTTGAAATAACAGATACAGAGCTTTTATCTAATTTCTTTGATATTCCAGTCTCAGTATCAATAGAGTGGCTAAATTCTTCAGTATCATAGATCCTTATATTTCTGTAATCTCCTGATGTTGCGATTGCAAACGAATCATAGTTTTTCGATATAAATGTATGAATTATTTTTGAGTTATCACTAGGATCAATAATCCCTACTTTCCAGAAACTTAAATCTTTAAATTTAGAGGACCTCACCTCACCACCAAGCTCGACAAATACACTTCGTATGTTTTTGACGCTCGATAGATATTCATAAACTTTATCAATTGCATATCCCTTAGCTATTGATGAAAAATCTAGAGCAATATCTCTATTTTTTCTTACTGCTTTATTTTGGATATCTAAGGAGATTGAATCACAACCTATTTGATTCTTTATTGAATCAACTTGGATTTTATCTGGTTTTTTATTAACAGTTTCAGGTCCGAATCCCCAAATGTTCACCAAGCGCCCAATTGTTACATCATAAGCACCATCGGTCTGAATACATAATTTTTGAGCGTAAGATAAAATTTTTAAGAAATCCTCATTAATGGAGTGCCATTGGTCTAAATTTGAATTATTTATTTGAGTTATGAGTGAATTATCAAGATAAGTAGACATATCAGAGTTAACAGACTCCAATATGTTTAATACGGAATTTTCAACGGATACTATGTCGTCATGAATAAAGGTAACATTATAGGTTGTACCCATTATGTTACCTTCTAATTTGGTAGTAGTTAGTTCCTCTTTAAATATAAAGGTTAGTGCAAATATGCCAAAAAATAGGATGATTATAGGGAAAAGGAAATTTCTATTTATCAATTAACTTCCAAAATCATCAAATTTTATTGCTTCAGGTTCTACGCCAAGACTATCGAGCATATCAAAACATGCACTCATCATCATAGGTGGACCGCACATGTAATATTCACAGTCCTCTGGGGCAGGATGATCTTTGAGGTATTCGTCATGTATCACTTGATGTATGAAGCCGGTATAACCCGTCCAATTATCTTCAGGGAGAGGATCTGATAACCCCACATACCAATTAAAATTCTCATGCTCTTCAGCTAATTTGTCATATTCTTCCGTGTAGAACATTTCCGCAAGGCTTCTAGCGCCATAAAAAAATGTTATTTTCCTTTTTGAGTTAAGCCTAAGTAATTGATCGAATATATGTGATCGCATTGGAGCCATGCCGGCACCACCACCTATAAATATCATTTCCGCCTCTGTATCCTCTGCAAAAAATTCTCCAAATGGTCCAAAGATAGTTAACTTATCACCTTCTTTTAAATTGAATATATAAGATGACATCTCTCCAGGAGGAAAATCTGTCCCAGGTGGAGGGGATGCAATTCTTATATTAAATTTCATGATACCTTTTTCATTAGGATAGTTGGCCATTGAGTATGCCCTAATGACTGGTTCAAGAGTTTTAGATGTATTTTCCCAAATTCCAAATCTATCCCAATCACCATGATATTCTTGCTCAATATCGAAGGTTTTGTAATCTAATTCATAAGGAGGTATTTCCATCTGAACATAACCACCTGCTTTGAAAGCAACTTCTTCTCCTTCAGGAAGTTTTAAAACAAGCTCTTTGATAAAGGTAGCAACATTCTTATTTGAAATCACCTCACATTCCCATTTCCTAGCACCGAAGACCTCATCAGGAACCACGATTTCCATGTTATCTTTTACAGGAACCTGACAGGATAATCTCCATCCTTCTTTTTTCTCTTTATTAGTAAAATGTGACTCCTCTGTTGGAAGTATGGAACCTCCACCGCTAAGAACTTTACATTTACACTGTGCACAAGTTCCACCTCCACCACACGCAGAAGACAAAAATAAATTTTGAGATGCAAGTGTCTGAAGCAATTTACCTCCTGCTTCTACTTCTATTTTCTTTGCATCGTCATTCATAGAAATATTTACATTTCCAGACGAAACAAGTAATTTTCTAGCTCCTAAGATTACGAAGACCATAAAATTGACCGCAATGGTAAAAACCAGCACGCCTAAGAATATCTCATTCTCTAATAAACTCATTTTTATAAAGAAATTCCTCCAAAAGATAAAAATCCAAAACACATTAAACCAACAGTTATAAAAGTAATGCCAAGTCCCTGAAGGCCTTCAGGAATATCTGCATATTTCAGTCTTTCAGTTATACCCGCGAGCGCCACAATAGCCAGAGCCCATCCTGTACCAGCTCCTAAACCAAATACTATGCTCTCGGTAAAAGCCAAATTTCTCTCAATTGAAAATAAAACTCCACCTAATATTGCACAGTTGACCGTTATCAAAGGTAAGAAAACTCCTAATGCATTATACAGTGCAGGAATATATCTATCTAAAAACATTTCTAATATTTGTACTAAGGCTGCAATTATTCCTATGTAACAAATTAAACCAACAAAGTGTAAGTCGGAACCAGGAAACAAGGCATCCTCCTTTAGCAAGAAGTTGAAAATTAAGTTATTGATCGGAACAGCAAGTCCTAAAACAACTATTACAGCTATGCCTAGACCTATTGCTGGTTGTATGCGTTTAGAAATAGCAAGGAATGTACACATTCCAAGAAAGAAGTTTATAGCTATATTGTCTACAAATACTGCTTTTATGAATAAACTAAGATATGTTTCTAGCATCAAGTAGTCCTTTTCTCAGCCTCGAGGCTATTTTTGGAGATTGTAAATTCGGGTTCTTCAATTTGTTCTTTTTTCCACTGCCTAAGCCCCCAAATGGTGAATCCAATTATGAAAAAAGAACTAGCGGGGGTTAAGAAGAAATTGTTTGCAAGATACCATCCACCATTAGTTGTTAATGGTAAAATTTCTATTCCGTAAAAGGTCCCGGCGCCAACAAACTCTCTTATAATAGCAATAACAATCAAAATCGCACTGTATCCTAGACCGTTACCAAATCCGTCAATCGCGCTCATCAATGGTCCGTTTTTCATAGCAAAAGCCTCGGCTCTACCCATTACAATGCAGTTAGTTACTATTAACCCCACAAAAACAGATAGTGTTTTGCTACTCTCGTAATCAAAAGCTTGTAACACTTCATCTACAAGCATAACCAATGTTGCGATTATTGAAATCTGGACAATAATCCTTATGTTTGTAGGTATGTGATTTCTTATCAAGGAAACGAAAAGATTAGAGAGTGTAACAACAGTAGTAAGTGCGACACACATGATTAGGGTTATGTAAAGATTGCCTGTTACCGCCAAAGCAGAGCAAATACCTAATATTTGCAGAGCAATGGGATTATCGTTAAATATAGGATTAAGCAGTACTTCTTTAACTTTGGACATCTTCAATTCCTTGTTGCTTAAGTTGGTCTATGAAAGGACCATAACCCATATCACCTAACCAAAATGAAAGTAAATTTGTTACTCCATTACTGGTTATGGTTGCTCCAGAAAGACCATCTACTTGATATTTTGAATAGTCACTGCTTTTATCAACCGAGCCTTTAATTACAGAGATAAGAACCTCTCCGGATTCTGAATATACTTGTTTGCCTTTCCATATAGCTTTCCATTTCGGGTTATCAATTTCTCCCCCAAGTCCAGGAGTTTCTTTATGGTCAAAGAATTCTAAACCAATAATAGTTTTGAAATCAGGTTTGAGAGCTAAATAGCCTTTCATTGTTCCCCAAAGACCGTATCCTCTGACGGGCAGAATAATCGCATTTAATTGATCAAAATCGTAGTGTAGATAAACTGTTTGAAAATTTTCTCGTCTCTTTAGTAGAGCGATGTCCTTTTCAGAAGTAAGTTCAATAGAGGTAGATGGGTCTCTAGAAAAAGGACCTTCATCGAATTCGCTTAAGGAGATAGATGAATCGAACGAGCCTGTATCAAGATTCACTATTTTCGCTTGAATGGATTCAAATAATTGAGACACATCCGATCCTTCGTTAAGTAATCCAGCTGCAGACAGGATTTTGCTTTGCTTGTCTAGAGTTTTATTTGCTTCTTGAAGATCTCTCAATTCAACTGCTGAAAAGGATATCAAAGCAGAGCAAATTAAACAGAGTGTCACTGCCACTATTAAAGTTTTTTTAATCGTGTCGTTATTGCCCATTAATTAGCTCTTCTAAGTCGTTGTTTGATATTTCTTTCCTGAACAAAGTGATCTATCAGGGGTGCAAATAAATTAGCAAAAAGTATAGCTAGCATCATTCCTTCAGGATAAGCAGGGTTTACAACCCTTATCAGAACAACCATTACTCCAATAAGAATACCGTAATACCATCTTCCGAGATTAGTGTGAGAACCCGATACTGGTTCTACAGCCATGAAAGTCAGGCCAAATGCAAAACCTCCAATAACCAAATGCCAATGGAAGGGCAATGAAAACATAGGATTTGTATCTGATCCAATCATATTGAATAATTCAGAAGTCAGAAATGTACCCAATAAAACTCCGGCTATTATTCTCCATGATGCTACTCGTGTGTATAGAAGAATAGCTAGACCTATCAATATAAATAATGTTGACGTTTCTCCTATTGAGCCTGGGATAGAGCCTAGAAAAGCATCAGTCCAGGAATATTGTTGCTGGATTCCGCTGAGGCCTTCTTGCGCTCCAATTCCTAATATAGTTGGCGAGCTATATCCATCTGCTGCGACCCAAACAGAATCTCCTGACCAATTCACAGGGTAAGCAAAATATAAAAAAGCCCTTCCAGCTAGTGCTGGATTTAAAAAGTTTTTACCTGTACCCCCGAAAATTTCTTTAGCTACAACTATTCCAAAACTTATACCTAGAGCCACTTGCCAAAGAGGCGCATCAGGAGGACAGCACAAAGCAAATAATACAGTAGTTACAAAAGCACCTTCGTTAATTTCATGTCCTCTTGTGATTGCAAAAACTATCTCCCATGCAATGCCAACCAGAAATGTGACTAAATATATAGGGATAAAATAACAGGCACCAAACCACAAACAATCCCAGATACTTTTTGGGTTGTAATTACTAAATAGATCAATAAATATGAAGTGCCAATCGTCCTTATTGATTGAACCTATTTCTTGAAAGGCTGTTAAAGATTGGAATCCAAGGTTGTACATGCCATAGAACATCGCTGGAAATGTGGACATCCAAACAACGACCATGACTTTTTGAAGATCTATGCTATCTCTGACATGGACGGATCCGAAAGTTCTCTTGTCGGATGAATAAAAGAGATTTTCAAATACATCATAAAGAGGAAAATATTTTTCTAAAGAACCTCCATTAATAAATCTAGGTTTCTGTTTATCAAAAAACTTTCTCAGAGGTTTCATTAGCCTTCTACCTCAATTTTTGTTAAACCTGCTCTAAGCAAAGATCCGAAATCATATTTTCCAGGACATACATAACTACATAAAGCTAAGTCTTCTTCATCCAATTCTAGACCTCCAAGAGCTTGAATTTTTTCTGTATCCATTAAGACGACGTTCCTCAGAAGAATTGCTGGTAAAACATTTAAGGG
>CETQ01102358.1_pt1 | contig 10237 bp, 15 predicted proteins | sample 531261 | NCBI WGS metagenome assembly CETQ01 (sample SAMEA2622376, study PRJEB7988) | marine metagenome | biome: marine biome (ENVO:00000447); feature: surface water layer (ENVO:00002042); material: "saline water (ENVO:00002010), including plankton (ENVO:xxxxxxxx)" | depth 5 m
ATCTCCAATGAGCACATATATCGTTAGTATAAGGGCGAACCAATAGAACCCCTTGCTCCCCTCTTCCGATACGATATAATTTACGGTTCTCTTCAAGTGAAAAGTCAATGTTTTTGTAATCGAGTTCATAGTCAAATTCCTTCATAGCACTGTGATAATTTTACTGGATCTGTCGCAAACCCATTTTCTGAGTTCTTGTGATTTAAAACGACGATGTAAATATTCTACTGCCTCTCTTGGTTTAGCACCATCACCACAGCAAAAAATGTCACACTTTGCAATGTTTTTTTCTGGCCATGTGTGAATGCTGATGTGACTATCTTCTAATAAAATATATCCAGTTACACCTTGAGGTTCAAACTTGTGAGTTTCTACCTTAAGGTATTTTGATTTTGCTATTACGGATGCATTAATAAGACTGTCCTGTATAAACTCCTCTTCATTGAGGAGATCAAAAGGACAGTCGTACAAATCAAATAGAATATGCTTCATTAATTCTCTGCGTATGTAGAATCTGGTTCTAACGCAATATAGTAATCTAAATTATAGTTGCTATTAGTAAACTTAGCAAGCAACTGTTTTGATATTTCTACATCATAAGAACCTGGTATAAGTTTGATGTTTTCTATCTTGAAATTAAATTCAAATGCTCTATCTGTTTCTCCTACATCTAGTGAGAATTCATTAGAGTTATCGTTTTTACGATCGGATACTAACATAGTAATGTTTTTACCATTACCTGTTACTGATAGATCTGGTAACTGATATACAGCAGATGCCTTAAGTAGTTTTGATAACTGGTCACTATCAATTTTAAAAGACACATCATTTGATGGAAGAGTTATTGGTTTTTCTGGTGGGGCAACAATAACTTCTGGATCTGCAAATGCAAATTTAACTTTGGTAGATCTACCTTCTCTAATAATCATGTATGTCTCATTCTTTAGATCCAAGTCTGGATCTTTCATAAGACCTACACCGTTTAAAAACTGTGGTAAATCGTATATACCAAAATCTCTCTCAAAGTTTTCATCAACATCTGCTTCTGCTAGAATGTTTTTCATCACACTAATAGTGCGAAGTTTAGAACCTTTTTTTACTAAGATTGATTGGTTGATTGAAGAAAAATTTTCTAGCAGATCAATTGTTTTTTCAGATAGTTTCATATCCATCGTGAGTATGTTTCCTGTCGAAATGTTGAAAGTGGTATAATAATACAGCATAGTGTATTATTTTGCGAATGTCAAGCTCAGGTGTGCCTTTCTTGTCATATCTAGAAGCATATTTTAAAATATTACTTCTACAAAATGCAGAGGCATCACCTACAGAATCAATAAGATCTAGAGTTTGTATTTTATTGGAGTAATGCTTTGCATATGTTTCTCCAATATATTTTTTAACATCGTCTAGTATCTTATCTTCATTGTACTTGAATTGGGTTTGTGGTGGAAATACTTCGTCCATAGTTCCCTCAAGGTGATGATAAAGTAGACTCCATGAATTTGTCATGAATGCCAAGGACCGTGTGGTGCAACATAAGAGTCGCTTTGATTAGGGTATGCTGCAACCTCTGGGTCTGGATCTAACCACTTGACATACTCTGGATCTTCGATAGCACAGTCTAGTTGTATAGAACTGTCAAGATAATACATGTCTCTATAGACACGAGTTACCTCGTTGAACTTTTGTATACGGTAGTCTGGTTCACCATTAATTTCTAGTAAACCTTTCTGTACAAAACGGTAAGGAAACCTTTCTAAGATAACATCCATTTTATGCGTAGTCCTCATAAGTTTTGAATTCGTTGTATGCAGATTTGAAATCATCTTGATTCTCTACAGAAGCAACCATAGCAGGTTGATGCATAGTACCACGAAATACTAGGACACCTACAGGACCTTGCTCATCTTCCATAGAGAGATAGTCGATAGTGGGGGATAGTTGAACACCTTTCATAATAATTGTTTTGTTGATATTACTATTATACATCCGATATGATACCTTCGGCAAGTGCTAAGGACACTTTTTTAACTGGCACACTATGGGTCAAACGCAGCAAATCCTACCATGAGTAAAACAACGATGGTTATATAAACAGCAGCATGAACCCACATTAAGCGTCAGCAGAATTTTTAGTAGAGTAGGAGAATCCACCTTTCTTTGTAAATTCTATTACTGTACTAAACTTATCTAACATGTCTGTCTTATGAGATATTACAAATACATTAGCATCTTTTACAACATACTTTATTATCTTAATAAACTCATCAGTTCCAAAACCATCTAGTGATGAGTCAAATACTTCGTCTAATATTAATAAGTTTGTGTTTGCAGAGTTTTTATATCTTGCGACTTCCCTCCAAGTAAACAGAAGTGCTAGGTCGATACGCATCTTTTCGCCTTCCGAGAAAGAAGAGTAGGAGAACTTATCGTGTATTGGATTTTGAATCGTTTCGTTAAACTCTTCGTCTAGATGGAAATTTATATAAAAATCCATCATCTGTAAATAACGATTCACTTGCTCGTTAATAAGAGGAAGATATTTTTTTATGATCTTTGCTTTTACTCCTCCATCTTGCAATAGAGAGTAAGCAAAGTTGTTATAATTTATCTGCTCTTTTTCCTTACCAAGTGTGTCGAATACTGATTCCAGTTCTCCCTTAAACTTCCCTAATTCCTCATGCTCAGTATTTCGGTTTTGTAACTTGTCGGTAACAGTTTGAATTTCCTGTTGTAGATCCTTTGTTTGTTGTTGAAGTGCCGAAATACGAGTATTGTTTTGAGAAATGTCATAGGTTAAGTTAGCGATCTCCTTTGTGAGAGTGGTGAAGTGACGCTCTCTTATGCTTTCCTGTGTTATTGACTCCTCCAGTTTTGCGTAACCTTCTGTGAGTTCCTTTGCCTTAGATTGAGCGTCTTTAATTCTATTTAATCGAAATGATTCTTCTATATTTTGTGCACATGTAGGACAGGATTTGTGCTCGTTGAAGAATTTTTCTTCTTTTGTAATTCTTGATACCTTATTGCTTATCTTCTGTTTTAAAGAACCTAGTTGTTGCAGTTTGTTTGAGGCATCTGATACTGTTTCTAATTGTGTTTGAACACTAACTATATCATTGTTATATTGCTCATTTTTTCTTAACAATTGGTCGATATCTAACGCAATAGTATTAATTTTTGTTTCCTTCTCCTGTACGGTTTCCTTACCTCTTTTGTCTAGTTCTCCTATGAACTCTTCTTGCATCCGTATCTTATCATTTAGATTCTCTTTTTTTAATTCTAATGTCCTTACAGAATCTTTAACTACTCTAATTCTATCTCTTACAATATTATTCATTGCAGAAAATATTTTTATATCTAACAAGTCCTCTATGACTTCTCTACGGTTAGGACCGTTGAGTTGCATGAATGGTATAAAGTTACTACTACCTAGAATGACTATCTGTGTAAATGATTTAAAATTTAATTTTAATATCTGTTCTTCCAGAACCTTTTGATTGACTCTATCATCTGCTTCTTTGTTACGCATATTACCATCTATCTCAATATCAAAAATGTTCGGCTTGATACCACGACGAACAAGATATTGTTTTGATCCTATCTCAAATTCTATTTCTGTCAGAGTTCCTTTCTCGTTAGTTGTATTGACCAACTGAGATTTTGTAATTTTTCTGTAGGGTTTATTGAACAACACAAAACAGATAGCATCTAGTACAGTTGATTTACCTGCACCATTTGCTCCTACAATCAATGTGGTTCCATCAGCATCTAGTACTACTTCTGTCCATTGATCACCTGTGGACAAGAAGTTTTTCCACTTAATTTTTTTGAACCGAATCATCCTTTTTTGGAGGTATCACGAAATCGTTTTTAGAGATCACACTATACTTATAATTATACACCTCACACGCTTTTATTGCAACCTCTTCATCAATTTCTACAACTTCCATGTCCTTGTCTTGATCCTCTTCCAACATGTCTGCATATCTGATTGCATCATCTTGTTGTTCAAAGATATACAATACCTTATCACCTGCACCATCTTTTACTGCGTAAGCACCCTCACGCTTACCCTCCTCAGTCAACAACCACATCAGTCCACCTCACATGCCTGTGCGTATAGTCCTCCAATAAGTTCCTTGACTCTATCTTTATCAAGATCTACCTCCGACTCCTCTATAAATCTATTTAACAAAGTAATGGTGTTCTCTTCATTCTCTGCATCAAAATCTTCTCCATGCACATATCCATGATTCCAGTCTACACTTTCTATAACTTTTAAATCTTCTACATTAACAGAGTTTAATTTGTCTAAGAACTTTTCAAACTCTTTTGGTTTGCTTCTTTTCTCAACTATAACTTTTACAATTTTACCTGCATATGGAGTAGCATCAAACAATTGATGTGGTGTGTCTCTGTATATTATCTTGTAAAACATCCTGTGAGGGTTGTTTACAGGAGTTGCCTCAAATGTATCAGTGTCCCATAAATGGAAACCACGAGTGTCCTCACAGTCGTTCCAGAACATTTCATAAGGATTGCCTAGGTAGTAGACAGTTCCATCTGTAGATCTTGTATGATAGTGTCCTGTATATACTCTTTCAAATTTATTAAAAATTTCTGAGTCTCCACTAGCACCATGATTTTGTGTAAACCCTTTATATACTGCATAACCATTTAGTTCTAAGTGACCAAATACAACCTTAGACTTTGTAGATTTTATTTTTCTTTCTATCTTAGGTCTATTCTCTTCATTCATCCAACCTATGAAAAGACATTTTGTGTCGCCAATCGTATACTCTGCGTAATCAGGGATAGTGATGATATTAGAATACTCTCGTAATAAAAGCTCGATAGAATTAACTGAGTTATTGTTTTTGTAGTAGGCAGTATGATTACCCACGATAGAATACACAGTGATTCCCATATCACGCAAACGATCGAAGTAATTCTTTTTTGACCATTCCAAAGACCAGAGATCAATTGTTCTGCGATTGTCGAAAGTATCGCCCATGTCGATAACTGTTTTGATACCTTCTTTTTCGAGCGTCGGGAAGAATACATCGTCGTAAAACTTTTGAAAGTAATCGTGAAATATTCGGTTGCCTTTTCGCATACCGAAATGTTGATCAGTAATAATGGCAACCTTCATGATTTATTATATGGTGGTTGTGTAAGTTGAGGCCATTTCTTATAGAACTCCTCTGCAGGTTTAGGATCATAGTCAGGATGGTGACTACTATTCACAGATGGTTCCCAAGGTTTTTTAGATCTATTCTGTATGACAATAAATCTGTCAGCAGCAAATGTACCTGCTACACTGACTTCAATCTCATCGCCATCCTGCCAATTTACAGTTCCATCTTTTTTAGTATGATTCAATGCTTCTTGAATCTGGTCAATCAACTCTTGGGTTAGTTTCATCTATTGGTGTTTTTGTATTGAATATTATCTTTAATTGTATTATAATCAGAACTAGTGCCACCTGCACCCTCCTCAACAACCATGACCTGATCGTATCCTGTTCTTTCTATTATCTTGGTTTTTATCTCAAGTTGTTTCTTTTCCTTCTGTATGCGTCTGAGAAACGCATAATAGATTATCTGTGTAAAGTATGCAAATGGATTAGAAGACTTCTCAGGATTGAAATTATGAATGTATTGTACGCAATTTTCTATACCATCACCTATCATGTCCTCTCTAAACATATAGTTTACAAAGTTTGGTTTATATGAAAGATGGGTTGCTATCTTAAGAAAACACTCACCAAGGTAGTTACTTATGGGAGGTGGGTCGATGCCCTTCTCTTCTGCGATAGCACATTTATTACGATATACAATCATTGCTTCTAACAATTCCTTGTTATTCACATAATGATCTGATCTTTTGCGAGGCATTTAATGCTCCTTTCTGTGTATATTATAACACAGCTTGACAACAATGCAAAATGTATGTACAATAGCCTTGTAGGCGTTTCAAGATCATACTGTAGTTGATATTCCAGGTTTATCTATAGCAAATATTTTTTCTAAAGACACTCTAGCAGTATCTACATTACCTAATGAACCCATTTTAGGAGTAGGTTCTACACGGTTGGCGGTCGTGGATTTTCTTCCTAAGTTATAATGCTCATATGCTGCTACCATCTCATGATCTTTATCCAATTCTTTTAGGGTAATAATTTTATCAAATGACAAACGATATATTTCATCATCCTCTGGAATAGTTATCCAAGGAACTAATCTAACTAATGTGCTTGTACCTTTATGAGTCAACTCTACTTTTAGCGGTTCGGCAATAAAGAAACAAGGTTCTACACCACTGTCATCCATAGTGGTTGTTGCAATAATTTCTTCTCCAGAAACTAATTTAAAAACAAAGTAGGAATCTTCTTTTTTCATTTTTTATCCCTTAACGATACTCGTACAAGATCATAATTAAAGTGTTCTTCATTATATATTTTAATTCTTTCTACCAAATGATTCAGCGTATAATTTCTTTTTGTCTCTGTATTTGGTAAAGTCACTGTGCAATCGTCTGCAATATCATACAGAGTTGCTTTAAATTTATTAGATCCTTTTCTTAGAACCCTACCAATGCTCTGTAAATTGCGTATTCTACTCTTGCTAGGAGATGCAAAGATGACATTATGTAAGTTCTTAATGTTAATTCCTGTAGAAAAAGTGCCATAAGAGGCAACAATGATCGCATTTGTTTCTTTCTCTGTTATCTCACGAACTTGTTCTCGATCTTCAACATCTACTCCCCCGTGAATGAAGAATGTTTTACGATCATCAGTATTTATGAGATCGTATATGATCTGACCGTGGGTTTCTACCCTAGAATATAATATTAAAGTGTTACCTTTAAGATCTAATGCTAAATTTTTAATGAATTTATTTCTTTTTTCATGCGATATAAGGTATTGTATCTCTTCCTCATAGGTATCAAAACATACTTTACCACTCATAGGATGTTTTAACAGTATAATTTTAGCATTTAACTTAGCAAGATATCCCTTTTCCATCAATTCATGTGTCTTAACTGTCTTATATGAAGGTCCGAACAGTCCTTCTAACACAAGTTTATGTGTCTGTGTACCATCTAGTGTCCCAGTAAAACCATAACGATACTTTGCTTGATGAAGTTTAGTCATAATTTTTACGAGCGACGCTGATTTAAACTGATGTGCTTCATCACCAACAACAACTTCAAACTTCTCAAAGTATATCTTAGGAAGTTTATAGATAGATTGCCAGGTAGTAATAACAACAGGAGTATCTACTTCTTTTTCACGACCCGCATAAATTTTAGAACAATATGTATCAGCATCCCAACCATAGGATACGAAGTCCTTATGCATCTGCTCTACCAGAGATGTCGTTGGAACAACTATCAGAGTCTTTTTCTTTTGCTCTGCGAAGTACCTCACTAATGAGTAAATCATCAACGATTTGCCAGAGGCTGTTGGGCTTATCAATAGTCTTCTATTGTGTCGTAGAGCATCGTATACTCCCTCAATTTGATAAGTTCTTGGAGGAATCTTAGATATAGCATTCATATAATCTTTGACACCTTCCATAGAAATCATATCATTGACTTCAAATGGAGTACCATAGAACTTACTGTCTTCAAATTTATAATCGTAATTATGATTCTTACAAAACGATACTATCTTGTCAAGTAATCCAACATATATTTCTCCCTTTTGTAAATTAAATAATCTTATCTTACCATCCCAATGTCTTTTCCTATACTGTGGCATGTATTTTGCACCAGGTATATCAAATGTAAATTGGTCAGACAACTCATGAGCAACATGAGGTTCTGATACAATCTTTAAATAGACTTCATTCTTTTTTGAGATAATAATGTCTGACATCATCCTGATAGTTTTTGCCAATCAATAATGTTTTTTAATTGAAACCCTCTGCTATTAATCTGTTTGATAATATCTTCCAAGTATGTTAACATTACATCGTAATATTTTATCTTCAGCGTTATGGTCTGTACCTTGTCATCAGCATCCATGTACCTTTTTACCGAATCTTTCTCTCTTACTTTATATGGAAAAGGTTCGGCCTGATACACTGAGGGGTCAGATTTTCCTGTGTAATAGTTGTGTCTTTCTAGTCTAACCTTAGACTCTTGTGATATTGCTTTCTCTTTTAATAACTTTAGAGCATTGTAAACATCCCAATACTTTGCGTGTAACATTGGGATCTTTGCTGCTTCGTCGTGTATTTTGAATTGATCAATCTGTGAGTCAGTTTCCCACATACTTTGTATAGTTTCAAGATTCATCGTGAATTAATAGATGTAGTTCGCACCCTAAAGTTTGTGTCTAGGATTTCATAGATCAAATATTTGAATGTAACTGTTGCTGTAAAATAAGAGTAATCAGAATCACCTGCTGTAAACTCCAATGTAGATAGTGATATTGGAAACATGTCACTAAATTTGACATATGCCATTGGGTTAAAATTACTGTTCAATACAGTAAGAGTGCCATCACTAAATTGCTTCAAGTTATCTATCTCTGAAGTTTCTCTATCTTTTGCTAAAGTTATAAATTGATCAACTGATTTAGGATAACCTAATGCATAGATCCAATTATGAATCTCTAGATAATTTTCTAGATTTTCATCTACCAAAAATTGTAGAGTAAGATCTTCAAATTGTATTTGATCACCTGGTACAGGAACAACTTTTAGATAATTTCCTACATCAATATTACCCAACTGTATGCCAGGTATTCTTGTAGAGTTAGAGAAAAAATCTACCTTTGGTGCTTTAGCAAGATTGAACTGAAACCCTGATGGAGACAGAAAATTCCTATTCTTTATTTGTTTGTCGTAAAAGGAATTAGTCATTCAAACAGTTCTTTCCTACTGTTATTTAGTCCTCTTTTTTATCGTTTATTTTTTCAATAAATTCCTCGTCTGGAGTAAAGATAACAGGTCCTTGTGCTATCACCTCTTTTAATTCCTCTAACAAGTCTCTGTCATCATCCATAACATTTCTTAATAGATGTTTGTATTTATATTTCAAGACAAAAAAAGACCCCCGAAGGAGTCTTTTTGTCTATTCCGTATGGACAAATATATTTATTTGTCTTACATGAGGTTCTGAACAACAGTTCTCTGGTAGTATCTGTTACTGTTAGAAGTAATTCTACCAAGACCTTGTGTGGTTCCTTCTGCGAATGGGTTTGAAACAAGACCGTATCTTGTCTTGAAACCAATTTTAGGTTGGAAACTGTTCTCCCCAACTGCTCTTACCATCTGTAGTGGTACATATGGGCAGTAGAATAATCCTGCGTCGTAAGGTGATGTACCTTTGTATCCAACAACATAGTACTGGTTAGCAGCACTGTTTGCTGAGAATGGGTCAATGTACACTCTGTACTTACCGTTGATTGTACCTGCAAATGTATTGCCTGTGTCATCAACTTGTAGGTTAGCATTAAGTGCAGGAGTGTAATCAAGTACACCTGCCATTGTTAGTGCGGAAGCAACATCAGCTGAAGTTAGGATGATGTTTCCTTTGCCACGACGAGTTCTCTGTGCGATTCTGTTGGCATCTCTTTCGATATTGAACAGAAGTCCTTTGAACTTCTCAACTGACCATCTACCATTGGAGTCAACATCTAGGTTAAAGAAACCGTTGTTTGCAACATTGACCTGTGAACCTGCTTCAGCAGTTTTGTAGATAGTTCTGATAACTTCTCTGTTAATTTCAGCAAGGATCTCTGAAGAAAGTATGTTTGCTAACTCTGCCTCAGCGTTCAATCCGTGGATTGCCTTAAGGTCTTGAGCAAGTTCCAAACTGTACTCTGCTTTTAGTGCTCTAGACTTAGCAGTAACAGTAACTTTCTCGATGCTGAATGCCATCTCGTTGAAGTCACCGTTAACTCCATCGCCTAATGCTTCAGAGTCTCCAGTTGCCATACCTTGACCAACTGAGTACTGTGCTTGTACAGCATCAGAAGCGTTGTTCTCAAGGATTGCAGGGTTTGTTCCTCTCTGTGTACCAGTAGAACCGAAACCAACTGTACCATCGTCGCCAGTCTCTGCAGTATAGTTACCTTGAGTTGCCTGACCAATGTTGGTTCCTGCCTTGTTAGCAGAGAATGCTGATTCTGGTTCGTTGAAGAATGCTTCGTCCCCAGACTGATTTGTAAATCTAGATCTCATTGCGAAGATCAAACCAGTAGGTCCGTTCATTGGTTGAACAC
>CETQ01074911.1_pt1 | contig 10228 bp, 11 predicted proteins | sample 531261 | NCBI WGS metagenome assembly CETQ01 (sample SAMEA2622376, study PRJEB7988) | marine metagenome | biome: marine biome (ENVO:00000447); feature: surface water layer (ENVO:00002042); material: "saline water (ENVO:00002010), including plankton (ENVO:xxxxxxxx)" | depth 5 m
ATGGACAAGGAACTTACACTTATGCTAATGGAGAAGTATACGTCGGTGAGAACAAATATGGAAAAGCTTTTGGACAAGGAACTCATACTTGGCCTGATGGGAGAAAGCATGTAGGTGAATATAAAGAAGATCGAAAACATGGTCAGGGAACTTTTACTTCGGCTGATGGAAGCAAATATGAGGGTGAATGGAAAGAAGATAAATTTAATGGAATAGGAACTTATACTTGGGCTGATGGGAGAAAATATGTAGGCGAATTTAGAGATGATCAAAAACATGGTCTGGGAACTTTTACTTTTAATGGAGGAAAATATATAGGTAGATGGAAAGATGATCATGCGAATGGTTTTGGAACTCAGACTTGGTCAAATGGAGATAAATATGAGGGTGAATGGAAAGATGGTCTTATGGACGGCGTGGGAACTATGACTTATGCTAATGGAAGAGAAGAATTTGGTACATGGAAGAATGGTAAATATTCTTTTAATGAAAGCCCTAATTCATTTACTTTAGAAGAAATAAAAGTTAAAAAACCTAAAAAACAGAAAAATTAAAATTTATATCCGATGGTGAATTTGCAATAAAAAAATAAATTGTATGAAGAGAAATAGTTTACTAATTATCCTTTTATTAACTTTCTTTGGTTGTAATTCTAACCAGAACTATGATAAATCTATGCTTCCAAATGCAGATCCGCAAGTTCTAAGTGAGGTTAATTCAAAAGTATTAATATCTTGCATGCAAATACCAGTACCTCGTCCACCCGTTCCAATAAATCCCAGCCATAAAGTGTCAACTAGTGAAGTTTATGATCAAAACGATTGTGTTGAAAATAAAATGGGCGACAATGAGCGCAAGAGACTGCTTAACAATAAAAAAGAAAAGGAAGAATTTAAGCTCGAAATTAACTTAGAAGATCAAGAAGAGGAATAAAGATTTTTTTTGCTTTTTATTTTTCCATCATCATCAAGTTTTATCAAATGAGCCAAAAGACTCATTTTTGCAATTGGATGAAGCATTTCAGGCACATCGTCGTAAACTAGTGGCAATAAATCTTCAATATTCATATCTTGATTTTTTTCAATACATCTCAAGACTTTTGATTCTCTTGATAGTCTGTGTCTAATAATGGACTTAATAGTTTTATTTGGCTCTTCCATAAAATTGCCGTGACCAGGCGCAAAGAAATTAATATTATAATTATTTAATAACTTTAAAGAATCTATATATTCAGTCATATTGCCATCTGGCGGTGCTATTACAACAGTTGAACCATCCATAATGTGATCTCCTGTCAACAAACAACCAATTTCCTTTAAGTAAAAACATAAATGATTAGAAGCATGACCCGGAGTATGAATTACTTCAATAGAATACTCATCTGTTGAAATTTCATCCCCATGACTTAAAACAGTGTGTGGTTTAAATGTTTCATCTTCCCAATCAGAATCTCTATCAACCAATCTTCCATACATTGGAATATTTAACTCTTTTGAAATAGGAAGAGCAGCCGGGGAATGATCTGTATGAGTATGAGTAACGAGGATTCTTTTAATCTTCCCTCTTCCTTCTTTTAAAATGCGTTCTATATGATCGGAAATATTTGGGCCAGGATCGATTAAAGTAATGTTATCTTTTCCTATTAGGTAAGTATTGGTTCCATTTCCTGTAAAGACCCCTCCATTAGGAGCTGTTATTTTTTTTATTAGCTCATTCATCAATGATCCTCATAACCTTCATCATCAGGAAATAACACAACCCAATTTCCATTTTTTTTAAAAAACTTCGGCAAAATAGGTTTAATATCGCTATTAGAAAGTTTCTTTTGATTGTCTAGCATTTCCATTGCATTTTTATAATTCATGCAGGATTTAAGATTTTCAGTGGTTGGTAAAATCATTTGCATTTCTCCATCCAAAGCTTTCTTAAGAGCAATATTTGGATTTATCCATAAACTCTTGGTTAATTCCATGCCATCATGCTGCACGATCTGCTTTTCTGGCAAGTAGGCTATAAAAAACCTTGTATCAAATCTCCTAGTCTCAAATTCCGGAGTTATCCAATGAGAGAGAGGTGCAATATTTGCTGTAGAGAGAATCAAGTCTTCCTTTTTGCATACATCTAAAAGATTTATTTCATTATTGATTAACATTTTTCTATATTCATCAAACTTAGATTTATCTTCTTCTTCTAAATTAAGCTTTTCTCCAGATTTTTTTGTTGCTAAAAGTATGCCGACTTCTTCAAAACATTCCCTAATACATGCAACCCAATAGCTTAGTCCACCGCTATTTAAGCCTAAAGTGTGCGATGCATTTTGATCATCATGCCCATCACAGTATGACTCGAGATCATCTAAACAATCGCCCTCATCAATTTTACCTCCTGGAAAAACATAAAGATTTTCGAAAGGAGGTTTTTTAGATCTTTTGACCATTAACACTTCAATACCCTCCTCAGAATCCCTAAGCACGAGTACCGTTGCGGCAGGTGTTAAATTTTTATTCATATATTTAATTGATATAGCTTAGAATACTGCTTATGCAAATTACTAACAATCTAAAAAATGATATTTCTGATGCGCCAGATTGGTTTAATCAAGCTGTAAACGTAAAACCTTCTGAAAAAACTTTGGAAAGTGAAAAAGGTTCTCTTTCATACTCAATATGGTCTGCCGATTCTCAAAATAAAGATCTTCTCATTTTTATACACGGAACTGGAGCTCATAAAAAATGGTGGTATCCAATTGCTCCACAATTTTTAGATTATTCAAATGTAATAGCAATTGATTTACCTGGTATGGGAGATTCAGGATTCAGAGAAAAATATAGCATTAAAGATTTTGGTCAATGCGTTATTTCTATTATTGAAAAAGAAAAAATCAAGTTAGGTATTAAAAATATATCTATTGTTGGTCATTCTTTAGGCGGTCAAGTTGCAGGCTACGTTGCATCAGAGGAAAAAGAGCTTGTTTCAAACTTAATAATGATCGATACATTTATCAGGCCTCCGGACTGGGATCCTTCTCAGAATGAGGGAGGACCTTTAAGGATGATCAAGTACTACCCTGATAAGGCCACAATTTTAAAAAGATTTAGGTTATTACCTCAGCAAGAATGCTTTAATAAATGGTTTGTTCGGTACATAGCAGAGCATTCTGTAAAAGAAACAGAAAAAGGATGGCGTTGGAAATTTGATGACTCTATGTTTAATAGTCTCGAGAGATTATTTGGTTACAAGTTTTCTTTTAGCTGCCCAGCTCTATTTATATATGGCGCAGATAGTTTACTTATGTCAGGCAACATCTTGGATAATATTAAAAAAACATATTCTGATATTATGGATTTTAATAAAGTTGATGGAGCAGCTCATCACGTTCCCCTAGATAAGCCGCTAGAAATTGTTGATATAATAAAAAGACGGCTTTATTAAATGTTTTTATGAATTATTTTTATTTCTTTTTCTTTTTATTTCTATCAATAATAATTTTGTATAAGCCATTAGCTAAAGTCATTTCAAATTGGATCTTAAGTTCAAATCGTCTAGAGAAAACTGGAATATTTACAGCGCTTGTTGGGATTTTATGCATCTACTTTGGTACCAAAAACCCAGTCTGGAATGAAAGAATGTGGATGGTAGTGACGTTAATCTTAGGTATTGTTTTGTTGTTAAGGGGTTTGGCAATAATTTTTTTCCTAAATAGTATTAAAAAACAAATCCCGTCATTGATTAGGCATTATTACAAGTTTTCAATACCTATTTCGATTATGATGGCTTTAATAGCTTTTGTGGTTGTCTCTAACGACTATATTGGCCCACAGAAAGATATAAGCTCATGTGAATCTGATAATAATGTTACCGTGATATGTGGCTTCAACAATCCTGAAGATATTGTTATTACTCCAGATAAAAAATTCTTATTAATGTCAGAGTTTGGAGGTATAGGGCCCTATGAAGAACAAAAGTCAGGATTCTTTGCATTATTAGAAATTTCATCCGGAGAAAAGCTAGTTCCTAATATTACTATTGGAGATAACTCATGGGGTGATCCCTCTTGCAAAAGAAACAATTATGAATTTGGTCCCCATGGAATTGATTTAATTGAGAGACCAGATGGAAAATTTCAGTTGGGAGTAGTTAGCCATTTCCCTAATGAAACAATAGAAATGTTCGAAGTCCAAAAAAATAAGGAGTCCTGGAGTATGATTTGGAGAGGTTGTGTTGATGTTCCTTATAAGTATTATTTCAATGATATAAGCCTCACTAGCAATGGAGGCTTTTATGCAACTCATATGTACAGCAGAGATATTACTCTTAATGAGTGGCTTGTAACGTCGTTGCTTAAAAGAAATTCGGGTTACTTGGTTGAGTGGAAAAATAATGAATTTTTTAAGATTGAAGGGACAGAAGGAAGTGGTCCAAATGGAATAGCTCTAGATAGAGATTCGAACTTGCTATATATCAATTACAATCAAGGTGACCTTATTACAAAATTTGATCTTTCAACTAATGAAAAAATTAAAAGCCAATTTATAGAAGCTCCTGATAATCCATACATTGATGGAGACCATGTATGGGTAACTTCTCTAGATTTTCAACCAAATGATTTTGGAGAATGTGAGTTTGAAAAAAGCTGCTCATTACCTTTTTCCATTTATAAATTAGATAGAAATTCATTAAAGATTCTTGATAGATACTCTTTCTCAAAGACTGTTTTTGGATTACCAACCGTGGCAGTCCCATTTGATGGCAATCTTTATATGGGTTCTTTCCACTCTGATAGATTGGGTTATTTTAAATTAAATTAATTTATGATTAGAGATTTTAATTTTGATTCAATTCAAATAAAAATACCTAAAAGGCCTGCTAACTCTCATAAAGGAAATTTTGGCAAAGTATTAGTCTTAGGCGGATCAAATGGTATGGGTGGTGCTGCAATACTTTCATCAGAGGCAAGTCTTTTTTGTGGAACTGGATTAGTCAATTTGCATACGCATCCTAATAATGTAGAAGCAAGCTTAAAAAGGAATCCTGAAGTAATGGCCCTAGGCGCAGATGAGAATTATAAAATTCCTGATGGTATGGACGTTATTCTTTGCGGACCAGGTTTAAAGAATGATGATTGGTCACATGGTATGTATGAAAAGGTAATTGCTAAGAATGGTAAACACGCTCTCATTTTAGATGCTGGCGCCCTTCCATTTCTTTATAAAACCTATAAAACTTCTCAGATTATAGATACGCCTTTAATATTAACTCCTCATCCTGGTGAAGCAAGTGTGCTTTTAAATGTATCAGTTGAAAAAATTCAAGAAGATCGGTTAAATGCTGCAAAGGAAATCTCTAAAAAGTACAATGCTGATGTTATTCTTAAAGGAAGTAAAACTATAGTTTTTTCAAAATTAGAAAAATCTTCTTTTAGATGCAATGAAGGAGGTCCAGAACTTGCAACCGGAGGAACTGGTGACATTCTTGCTGGCGCGATATCTTCATTAGTGGCGCAAAAATTAAATTATTTTGATTCTTGCATTCTTGGAACATCATTGCATGCGCGCGCAGGTAAAATTTTTAACAAAAATGTAGGTGAGATTGGATTAAATGCATCTGCATTAATACCTATTATGAGAGAGCTTTTAAATAAATGACAATAGTTAAATTAAAAGATGATCAAGCTACTATTGAGCTTGGTAAACTAATTGCCAATGAGATAGAAAAGATAGATCAGGCATCTATAGAGATACACCTTGAAGGCGACTTAGGTGCTGGTAAAACTTTTATAACAAAATCGATAATTAAGAATAGTGGATGGAACGAACACGTTAAGAGTCCCACTTATACCCTGTGTGAAGAATATGACTTGGGTGATTTAATTTTTTTACATATTGACTTATATAGAACAAATGAGGCTGAGGACATTCTCATATTTGATTTAGATAGAGATACTCATGCCAAAAAAATAATAATAATAGAGTGGCCGCAAAAATTGATACATCAAAGAGAGTTTGATTTAAAAATTTCTTTTAAACATGTTGATAATGGTAGAGAAGTCTCGATAATATCAAAAAATAATAAATTTAATAATCTCATAAATATAAATGAATAGAATTTTTTATCTCTGCATAATTCTTTCTGCTTTTGTTAGGTCGAATGAAATATCTTTTAATGAAGTAACAGAATTAGATGACAATACAATCCGCATATCATTTTTGCTAGAAAAGGTTTCCTTTCTAAAGTCATATTCTCTTATAGATCCATCAAGACTAGTAATTGATGTTTATGACAGCAACCTTGATTCAAGTATAGATGAGGTCTATAACTTCCCAGTAAAAAAAATAAGAGCTACATCTGAAGGAAGCCTTACAAGAATTGTCATCGATCTCTATGAATATGTTAAATGGAAAAAGCCAACTCAAGTTCATACTAAAAATGGAGTTCTGCTTGTTCTCGAAATAAATAAAGCAAAAAAATTAAAGAATAATGTAAGAGATATTGTGATTGCAATTGATGCTGGTCATGGTGGGAAGGATCCTGGAGCTGTTGGAAGAAATATAGAAGAAAAAGATATAACCTTGCTTATAGCAAGAGAGCTTGAAAGAACTTTGAGAGATACTGCTGGATACCAAGCAATCATGATAAGAAAAAATGATGAATCAATTAGCTTAAATCAAAGGTATCAAAACGCTAGAATGTCTGGCGCTGATGCTCTTATTTCAATTCATGCTGATGGTTTTAGATTAGAGTCGGTCAAAGGCGCATCTGTGTTTATATGGTCAGATGAGGCTTCGAGTACTGTTGCAAGAAATCTATCAGAAAAACAAAGAAGACGTATTCAAGCACAGATAAAGGACATAAAGCCATACGACTTTAATGAGGACGAGGCAAAGCTTCTTTATCCCAATACTTACAAAAATAAGATTGACCAAAGCCTTATCCTTGGGACTAGAATTTTAGATCAACTCAAAAGAGATCCTTTTACGAAGATTCATAAAAAAAATGTCGAATCTGCTGATTTTAGAGTTTTAAAGTCTGTGGATATACCGTCTGTTTTAGTTGAGTCTGGTTTTATTACAAATCCTGAAGACGCTAAAAGATTGAGCAAAAAGGAAGGTAGAAGAATGATAGCTAGGTCTATCTTCCTTGGCATTCATAATTATTTCATAGATTATCCCCTATCAGGAACTTTATTAGAAAATAGTCAAGCTTATGTAAATTATATAGTTCAAGAGGGTGATACTATTTCTGAGTTAGCAATTAGGTTTGGTGTTACAAGCGAATCGATAAGAAAAACTAATAATCTTAGCAGTAACTCTATATATAAAAATCAAAAAATTAAGATTGATTTAAGCAATAGTTAAGACATGTCATAGGGATCTATATCAAATGACCATTTAACTTTTTTGCTTTCTGGCCAAGACTCAAACTCCTTAATTAAAAATTTCAATACCCTATTTAAGTAAGTTTTTGTTGGAGACTTTATAATTAAATGATTTCTAATGTTTCCTTTGAGCTTTAATGGTATTGATGGAAGTGGGCCAATAATACTTATTCCTTTTCTATTATTAAGTGTGATGCTGGCTCTACTTAAAAAATTTAAACAGTTTTGAGGCTTAGGAGAATTGCTTCTTAAAATACATATGCTTGAATATGGCGGAAGGTTTAGATTTCTATTAATGTTAAGGCATTGACTAGCAACTAATTGATAGTCGCCGGTTTTGATTTGCTTTAGATTTATGTCGTCAGGATACCTTGTTTGAATGATTACTTTAGCAAGATTATTATTTCTTCCTGCTCTTCCTGAAACCTGAATAAGTTGTTGTGAAATTTTTTCAAGAGCATTAATCTCAGGGCTTATTAATCCGCTATCAGCATTTAAAATCACACATAAAGTTACTTTTGGAAAATCATGGCCTTTAGATAGCATCTGTGTTCCAACCAAAATTGCTCCATCGCTCTCGTTAGCTTTATCGTAAATTGACTCTATAGCACCTTTACGTCTAGTAGAGTCATAATCAACTCTTATAATTGGAACTTTTGAAAATGCTGACTGAAGAACTTCCTCAACTCTTTCTGTACCATTACCATGTAAATTAATTTCTTCAGATGAACAGTCAGGACATTGTTTATTAATTCGATATACTGATTCACATTTATGACAAATTAATTTATTTTTAGATTTGTGAAAGACTAAATTTGATTCACATTCACTGCAACTTGCAACCCATCCGCAGCTGTCACATTCATACAATGGGGCAAAACCTCTTCTATTAATAAAAACTAAAACTTGTTCCCCTTTTTCTATTGTTTCTCCAATAATGGTTATCGTTTGTAAAGCAAGTCCACCCATCAATGGAGAATCATTTATATCGAGGGGTATTAGTTTTGGGGGCTTTTTGCCATCTACCCTTCTGAGTAAATCAAATTTCTTATATTTCTTTTCTTGAACAAGCTTTAACGTTTGAAGAGATGGGGTTGCTGATCCTAGAAAAATTGGAACATCCTCAAGCTGAGCACGTTTTATTGCCAAGTCTCTCCCAGAAAATCTAAAACCTTCTGATTGTTTATATGATTGATCATGTTCTTCGTCCACAATTATTGCTCCAAGATTTCTTAAAGGCATCAACACAGAAGATCTTGTTCCTATAACAATCCTAATTTCACCAAATTTTGACCTTAACCATACTTTTAATCTTTGATTTGGGGTCAGCCGAGAATGATAAACACCAATATCTCCAATAAACCTATCTTTAAATCTAGAAACCAGTTGTGGAGTCAAATTAATTTCTGGGACCAAAATAAGAATAGATTTTCCCTCTTCAACTAGTTTTTCAGCTAATCTTAAATAAATTTCTGTTTTGCCAGATCCAGTAACTCCATAAATTAAACAAGGTTTAAATTTTTTTAGCTTTTCCAATTTAAGTAGATTACTCTCTTGTTCACTGGTTAGCTTAAAATTCTTGTTAGACTTATTTATCTCGTATTCAGTGGTTTCTTCTAAAGGTGCGATAATTTTATTACCTTCCTTTCTTAATAAAGTTGGCACGAATGAATGAAAAACCTCACCAATAGGATGATGATAGTATTCTGCAGCCCATAAAATAGTATTAAAAATCGGCTTATCAAAACATGTAAATTCTTCGCCTGTTGAAATTATCTCCTTTATAGCACCTGATTTATTAAACGAGCTTGGCTTTGAGATTTGCTTCACTACAATTCCTATCAAAGTCTTTCTTCCGAAAGGAACAGTAACTCTAGATCCCTTTTTAATTCTGATGCTAGATTTATAAGTAAAACATTGCCTTATGGGTAATCCAACTGCGATATCATAATAAAAAATTTTCATTATTTAATTGTAAAGGAGTTAATATTTGCTATAGTTCTCATCCTAATTTGATTTTATTATGAAAAAAGATATACATCCTAATTATTCTGAAACAAATGCCACATGTAGTTGCGGTAATAGTTTCACTGTTATGAGCACTTTAGAAGAAGATCTTTCATTAGATATCTGTTCTTCTTGTCATCCTTTCTACACTGGTAAGCAAAAAATTATTGATACCGGCGGAAGAGTTCAGAAATTCGAAGAAAGATTTGGTAAAAAGAAATAACTTTATTAATTTATACCTGAACTTCCAAATCCCTTTACACCTCTTTTAGATGTACTAAATTCTTTGACGATCTCAAATTCTGCCTGTACTACAGGAACAATAATCATTTGAGCTATTCTATCTCCAGGATTAATTACAAAGTCATCCTTTGATCTATTCCATGCTGGCACCATTAACTCTCCCTGATAATCAGAGTCTATTAGCCCTACTAAGTTACCCAAAACAATTCCATGTTTTGAGCCAAGTCCTGATCTAGGTACAACTAATGCTGCTAAATTCTTATCCTCGAGGTACATAGCAAAACCAATTGGTATCATTGATGTTTGTCCAGATTTTAAATTTAACTTTGTTTCTATACAGGCTCTTAAGTCAAGCCCTGCTGATCCATCTGTCTCATATTCCGGAAGAGGAATAGTATCCCCCATCAATGGATTAATTATCTTAACTTTTATATTTTTCAAATCTAAATCCTCTTTGATTTTAGTAATTTTAACTTAGATTTATCTATGTAAAAGGAAAACGACAAAGACTTTACAGATGTAAATCTAAATATTTGTTTTACTTAATATTCGCAATAGTATTGATATGTATGCTTCTGTTCTATAAAATCGCGATTCTATGAG
>CETQ01070680.1_pt1 | contig 10196 bp, 5 predicted proteins | sample 531261 | NCBI WGS metagenome assembly CETQ01 (sample SAMEA2622376, study PRJEB7988) | marine metagenome | biome: marine biome (ENVO:00000447); feature: surface water layer (ENVO:00002042); material: "saline water (ENVO:00002010), including plankton (ENVO:xxxxxxxx)" | depth 5 m
CCTCTGCTGGTGAGGACGTAATGTAATCATAAAAATATTTCAGTAACCACATAATAAAACTCCTGACTACAAAAGTCAAGGGTTAGTGGACAGTTTTTAAATTGGTTGGTACAGTTGCCCATACTTACCAAATACTTCTTTAAACCTATCAAGATTATCACCTAAGTAAATGATGCCTGATTGAAATGGAGCAGCACCTTTACCACTACCAAATTTCATTCTAGTATTAACAGCAACCCAAGGATATTTACTGATTGATTGCCACCACTTAGTAGAAACATCTACTTTAATTAATAATACTAACTCATCTGCATTTCCTGATTCATATTGTAAAGCAGCATAAGGAACCCATTCTTTACTATTACTGTAAGGATGGTTCATAAACACTTTACCATGCCAATCATGTGCTAGACCATTAGTTTCAATAGTATAATATTTAAGTGCAGGTACATTAGGATTGTCCACATCATTACAACATGGGTCAAGGTCAATTGTACCAAAGAACTTAACAACATCTCCCACAAATGAAGTGGGAGTGTTCCAACAATCATGGCGATTGCCAGTTGATGCTGTTAATGCTTTAAGTGCAGTTGATGTCATATAGTTGTTCTAAAATTCTGTTCATCAGTGATAGTAACATCAGGACATATTGATTTCATTTGTGATACAAACTCTTCATTGAAATATGTTTTCTTTAGTGTCCATCCATCATCACCACATAATACAATTATAGCACGATTATACCCATGTTTGTTAATAGCATTTTGTAATTTAATAAATTCAAATGGTATTTTCTCTTCAGCAGTTCCCTCTACTTTTTGATACTTAAGACTAATAAGTGTACCACCTTGATGCTTAGAAATATATCTCTTATGTCTTTTAGTTCTCTTATATGCTTTACCACCTAATAATATGTCCACAATATGTTTTTTTCCAGTATCAAATTGTGTACCAACTTCTGCTTGAGGATATACATTACCCTCATAATTCTCACTCAAAAATTGTTCAATGTCTGCCTCATTAACCTTACCAGTAGATGTGTCTCTGGAGGAATGATTGTCTCTGCTTGACATAATAAACTCAAATTCAATACTATTATAATTTTAAAAAATAGACTGGTCAACTACACCTGTGCCACCTTCTCAAGTGCCACCATTCTTTTAAAACTGCCATCCATATTATAGTATAACTTATAATTCTCTGTTGTTACATAATGTCCTATTATATCATTACCATCACAGTTCCAACCATATGCTATGACTCTCTCTTCACCACCATCAATTCTCATTTTCTTACTGCCATCTAGGTAAGAGTGGTATCTTTCATCTAAATTCAGCATAGGATTAAGAGTAATGTGAGGACATTCTAACATATGTTAGTTCTAGTATCTATAAACTTAATTGTCTCTTAATATTTCAGAAGTTTGCTATGGTGTACTCAACCAACCTTACACCCCAATTCAAGAAGACAATGAATGAAGTGATAAAAATCAACTTTTCTTTTGTAGAATAAATCACAAATCAATACTAAACTATTCATACTATACAAAATATCATGTCACATGGCAAGTAGTCATGTGACAATTCTTAAAGTGTCTTAGGTTAGTTCAGTATCTTGGATACCTGCAGAACTCTCCCTACCCTTAGCAACTTGTCTCCATCCAGTGCCAAGAACTTGACCTGGTTCATCCTGAGTGCTTGTAGAATTAAGACCAAGTACTCCATAAAGTCCTCTTCCCCATGCCCATAGTGTGTTATCAGTTTTTATAGCAAAACCACCTCTTTGTCCACCTGCTATATCTTTCCTAGTAAATCTCCAACTAGTAGCACTACCTATTTGAGTTGGTGATGAGCGTTTGTTATTATCTGGTATCCCAACTCCTAATTGATTATCTTCATTTTGACCCCATGCCCACATTGTTCCATCAGTTTTTGATGCCCAGAAACATCTATAACCACCAGCAAGATGACCCCATGTAGTGCCAGGTAATTGGTATGGAGAAGATTTATGTTGATCTCTCTGACCTAAACCTAGTGTTCCATCATCATCATCTCCCCACATCCACAGTGTATTATCAGTTTTAGTACAACCCACAGCAGTATCACCTCCCATACCATCAACCCATGTAGTACCAGGTATTTGTCTAGGTGATGAATAATTTGTTTGATTATTTTGTCCTAATTTACCCCTAACATTACTTCCCCATGCCCATAATGTTCCATCAGTCTTAGTTGCATATGAAGAATAATGAGAAGTCCAAACACTGCGCCATGTAGTACCAGGTATTTGTCTAGGTGATGAATAATTTGTTTCATTACCCTGACCTACTTGTCCAAATTCATTACGTCCCCATGACCATAGTGTTCCATCTTGTTTAATTGCTAAACTTAAGAAAGTTCCCTTTGCAATTTGGTCAACCCCAATAGCCCAATTAGTACCAGGTATCTGTCTTGGTGAAGAATAGTAAGATTTATTAGTTTGTCCTAATTGTCCCCAAGCATTTTGACCCCATGACCATAGTGTTCCATCATTTTTACTTGCTAACCAATGTCCAGTATTAGAACCTTGTGATACTGCTGACCATGCACCACCAGGTACTTGAGTTGGTGATGAACGATCTGTTTGATTATTCTGTCCCAATCCACCAGAACCAGGTACACTACCTCTACCCCAAGTATATAAATTCCAGATTTGTTCCTTTGTGTTGAATGTATATGCTACACCCACAGAGTTAGTTCCATTAGGATCAGTAAAGAATCCAGCAGGTATAGTTATATGATATAGTTGATTTGATTTTAAGTCAGCACTCAGTGCATCTGCTGTAAATTTGTTTCCATCTATAGTTACTTGAGAAGTAGACCAAGTTTGAACACTAGTGCCTGATGAATTAGTTTCTCTTAAAGTTATACTACCACTACCTGCTGTTAGTGCATTACTATATGTGTATGCTAAACCTACTACACTAGAGTCCATCTCTTGGTCACTACTATAAACACCAGGATTAGCTTGCCAAATAGCAAGAGAAGAACCAACACCAGTTAAGTTAGAACCATCACCATATATGGTATCTGCATAAACATTTCTCCACCTAGTACCATTTAGTCCTAAATCATATGTACTATCAACATATGGTTGTAAATGTCCATCACTGTTTAAGAACATTCTTAATGTATTAGCAGTTCTAAACTGAATACTGTGTGAAGAAAGTGCACGAAGATCTAAATGATTACCTGTCTTACCATCTATTCTGCCATTGACCTCCACTCCCGTGCTCGTAGTTTTAAATTGTGAGGTATTATCATAATAGATCTCTACAGCTCCTCCACCAGTCGCTTTTATAACGTCTTCCCATGCACTTCCATTCCATTGCTGTATTTCTAAATTACCATCAGTATTAGCTGCCACAATCCATAGATCAGCAGCATCATCACCTTCATCTGCATATAAAGCTAGAACAGCATTTTCACCTTCTCCACCTTGTACTCTTACATGGTTATAAGCCTTTATTCCCTGACTATATGTCTCAAATTTTTTGTCATTATCATAGTAGATCTCAACGGCTCCGTCATGAATAAATTTAGCATGAACATCTCCATCATCTTTATCTTTTAACCAAATATCATCTGACAACAATAATAATTTACCAGTATCATTATCAACAATAGCATTCGTCCCATTATGATATATTTTCATGTCACTATCAGAGCCAAATATTCCCATTCCAATAGTTCCACTTGTATGATCTGGCATACTTAAACCACCTGCTATGCTTACAGCACCAGTCATGGTAGTAATACCAGTCACACTTAAGTGACGACCAATAACTGCATCATAATTTGAGTGCAATATATTTGAGTTGGTTTGTGCAGCATTTCCCATGTAACCATGGTTAACACACATATAGAACAACACAGTAGGAGTTGTATCACCTACAACTATCTGAGTATATGCTCCTGAGTTACCAGCAGTTCCATTGTAAGTTACTCCAACTTCATATAAACCAGTTTTATCTGATTCAAGATAGAACTTAATTTGATGAGAACTATTAGAACTATCAGATTGATCAAATCTATATGTATTGCCTGGTGTTAATGTCAGGAATGGAGATTGCAAACCATCAATAACATATCCTAAACTACTTCCTGATCCATAATATCTGTGTTCACCATCCACCTTTGTTGCAACAGTAACTGTTAGAGTAGTGGTTGTTCCACTATAAGGTGCAGCAGTATATTTGTATCCTTTTATTATATCTTGAGCATCAACAGCACCAGTGAATGTAGATACACCAGTAACATTAACTTGATTAGCAGTCAAACTGGTAGTAAATGCAACAGGAGCAGCAAGACGTGTAGCAGCAAGAGTAGTGCCATCAAATGTTAGACCAGCATTATCTTGCAAAGCCCCAGAAGCACCAGCATAGGTAACACGAGTATTAGTTAAATCACTAATCTTAGCAGAAGCAGCAGTTAAATCAGTACCATCAAATGTTAAGTTACCACTATCCTGCAACTCTCCTGAACTACCAGCATAAGTGACTCTACCTGATGTTAAATCACCAATAGCAGCAGTATCAGCAGCAAGACTATCAATATTTGCTGTACCATCAATATATAAATCTTTAAATTCTAATCCAGATGCACCCAAATCTCTTGCATTATCAGTAGAGGGAACAATATCACTATCAAATCTACCTGTTGCAGTAATAGTATCTGAGGTAGCATTACCTAAGTCTACATTACCATTTAATACTGTATTACCTGCAACATCAACATTACCATTAGCATCTATCGCTCCAGTAAATGTAGATCCAGCAGATACAGTTAGATTAGTAATACCAGCACTAGTAAGAGTAGTAACACCAACAGATCTTAAATCCTTAACACTACTAATTCCTAATACATCTAATCCTGTAGTAGTGGTAACACCAGATATTTTCTGGTTGACAGCAGTTACCTCATCATATGTCAAGTCACCAGTGACATTTAGGTTGCCACTTGCTGTTATGTTATTAAAGAATGAAGTTCCTGTTGTATCAATACCAACAGTGGAACTAGCAATACTGACATTTACTGTATTACCAATTGAAACAACAGTATTTCCAACTCCAATAAAGTTTATTTGTGTTATACCTACACCTATCGCTACTCCACCTGATTGAATACCTACACCAGCAGTTCCAGCTTTCAAACTTGAATTAGATACTGTACCATCAGCAATGGTGTTAAGGGATAACGCTTGCCCTAAGAATACACCAAAGAATGTTAAACCAGCAGAAGGTGCTGTAGTAAAGGTAATAGTAGACCCTACTACTGTGTAGTCATTGGTGGGATTCTGCATCACACCACCAACACTTATCAATATCTGTGCATCACTAACTGGTTCTACTGCAGCACTAGATACTGTTAAATTAAACTGAGTGGTTGAACCATTAAATCCACTTGATATATCATCTAACTCCTTTATGTTAGCAGCTCTCTGAGGATCTGTACTAATCCAAACTGTCCCATTCCATTTATAGGAAAAACCAGAAGTAGAATCATGAAACACATCACCTGTATTTGCTGAATCTGGAAAATTTAACGTCATTATCCAATGCTTTTTTTATATATTTATATTATCAAGTATTATATACTCTTAAATCCACCTACTATGTGCTGTTGCCTCCAATTAGTATCAGAACCTATTTGAATTGGTGATGAATATTTACCAGGTCCCCAACCACCTACTGAACCACTTCCCCATGCCCATAAGGTTCCATCAGTCTTAGATGCTCTTGTTGATCCACTTTGTGCTGGCCAAACTCTATCCCATGTAGTACCAGGCACTTGAGTTGGTGATGAATATGTTGTTTTGTTATTAAGTCCTAAGTCACCATTACCATTATCACCCCATCCCCAAAGTGTTCCATCAGTTTTGGTTGCACTTACAGCACTACCTGAGTTGAAAGCAATTGATTTCCATGTGGTACCAGGAACTTGAATTGGTGATGAACGTGAACCAGAAGCTTCTTGATGATTATTCTGCCCTAAAGATCCATGCTGGTTCTCACCCCACATCCATAATGTACCATCTGTTTTAATCGCTGCTGCTGTATAGTTTTGACTGATAGCAAACTTTCCTGCTTCTGGGTCTCCCCAATTAGTGCCAGGTAATTGAGTTGGTGATGAATATCTTACACTACCTTCAGAATGTCCCAGTATTCCTCTATAATTAGCTCCCCAAGACCAAAATGTTCCATCAGTTTTAGTAGCATACTGATACATGTTACCATTAGCAGAAGCACTCTGCCAATTAGTGCTAGATCCCACTTGAACTGGTGATGAATATGATGTTCTACTATTTTGCCCCAATACTCCCATAGTGTTTTCTCCCCATGCCCACAGTGTTCCATCAGATTTAATTGCATTACTATGACTACTTCCATTTCCATATATACTACCAGTTTCTCTCCATGTGGTACCAGGTATTTGAATTGGTGATGAACGAGAGTTTACATGATTCTGTCCTAATTGCCCCTTATGACCTCTTCCCCATGACCATAATGTTCCATCAGATTTAACTGCCAGTGGAGTATGTTGACCACCACCTAATTGAGCCCATGTGGTACCAGGTAATTGTGTGCCTCCAACATTTGTATAATCATTTGTTGTACTATTAAGTCCCAATTCACCATGACTATTACCTCCCCATACAAAAAGGGTATGAGGGACTAAACCATCCTTATTTACTACTTCCTTTGCATACCAACCACCTATCTCTACATAACTTCCCATTCCTGAGTGAACACTGCAATAGTAATAAAGGAGAGGAGCATCATCAGCAACAGTAATTCTTGTATATGCACCAGCATTACCTGGTGTACCATTTGTCACCACTCCAGTGGTGTATTGTGATCCTCCTCCATGAGTACCATCACTAACTGTAGAGAATCTTAGTGGATGACCACTATTACTAGAATCTGATTGATCAAATGTATATACTCCACCACGATATAGAGTAGCTTTGTATGAAACAGTGCCATCAAGATAAAACTTATTACCGCCAGAATTAGCTACTGTGACTGCATAGGTGATAGCAGTTGTACTAGGAAGTTTTGCTATTAACTTAAATACCTGTGCTTTATAAGTGGCACCTCCAGATTTTTGAAGTAGTGTAGGTTCTGTTCCACCATCCCATGTTAAACCAGTTGGCCATGTGATTGTTCTTGCTGTGCCATTATCATCTTTAGTTCTGACCAAATAAGCAACAGATACATTATCAGGATTATTGAAAGCTATGGTGGTGTTAGAGCTTTGAGTCATGAAAATAATATTACCACTACTCAAATTTAAAACAGTGCTAGTGCTATTAGCAGTAACAGATTGTTGATTAAAAGCTCCAGCAGCAATACCTGTCAAATTACTACCATCTCCTAAAAATGTTGTAGCAGTTACTATTCCAAGATTTGCATGAGAAGTATTGTTACTTAAACCTGCTGCATTACCTGTTAAATTTCCTGCAAAACTACTTGCTGTGCATATACCCAACTTCAAGTTAGGAGTGCCAGAGACTGCACTAGCATTACCAGTAAGATTTCCTGCAAAACTACTTGCGCTACAGATACCTAACTTTAGATTAGGAGTTCCAGAAACTGCACTGGCATTACCAGTAAGATCTCCTGCAAAACTACTTGCGCTACAGATACCTAATTTTAAATTTTTATTATTAGATGCTATGCTACCAGCATTACCAAATAAATTTCCAGCAAAACTACTAGCAGTTACAATACCCAACCTCATGTTGGCATCATTGGTAGATAAACTAGCAACATTACCTGTTAGATTACCTGCAAATGATGAGGCAGTTACAATACCTAGATTTAAATTTGCATTAGTACCAGTTAGATTAGCAGCATTACCTGTCAAGTTACCAGCAAATGATGTGGCAGTAACAATACCTAGTTTCAATCTAGCACTACTACCAGCTAAGTTAGCAGCATTACCAGTAAGATCTCCTGCAAATGATGATGCACTTGTGATGCCTAATTTTAAATTAGCACTACTTCCAGCTAATTCAGTGGCATTACCAGTAAGATCTCCTGAGAAACTAGTGGCACTTGTTATTCCTAACTTTAGATTAGCAGTGGTGGTAGATAATCCAGCAGCATTGCCAGTGAGATCTCCTGCAAATGATGATGCTGTAAATGTTCCTACATTTATATTCTTACCACCTGATACTCCAGTGGAACTACCTGTGGTATCTCCCTGAAACTTAGTAGCAGTAACTAAACCAGCAGTGATATTAGGTCCACCAGTAATACCAGAGGCAATACCAGTAAAATCTCCTACCATACTGGTGGCAGTGACTTCCCCTAAAATTAAATTATCTGTATTACTTGTTATACCTACAACATTACCAGTAACATCTCCCACAAAAGATGAAGCAGTCAAAACTCCTACTACTAGGTTGCTACCTTTTGCAAGACTACTAGCAGCACCAGTTACATCACCAACAAAATTACCACCAGTTACTACTCCAGCAACATTTAATCCAGGAACAGTAAATGTACCTTCAGGTGCTATCAGTTGGACTTTTTCCTGACTCATCGCGTTTTTTAGTTATTTAGTCAGTTGTCTTCAAGGCATAGAATCCTTTACCAGCACTTAGTCCAGCAACTTCTGCCCAATTAGTGCCAGGTACTTGATAAGGCTCATTCCTCTCTGTTCTATTATTATGCCCCAGTTGTCCAACTTCATTTTGTCCCCATGTCCATAATGTTCCATCTGTTTTTAGTGCTGCTTTTCCATATCCTGTTGCTCCCAAACTGTGAAAATCAGTTCCCCAATTAGTACCAGGAATTTGTTTTGGTGATGAATATTGGGTATTATTACCTTGTCCATTAAGTCCATTACCACCAAATCCCCATGACCATAATGTGCCATCAGTCTTTGTAGCTTGTGCATTTCTATTACCTGTAGTAATAGCTTCTGACCATGTAGTGCCAGGAATTTGAGTTGGTGATGAACGTCTTGTTGTATCATTTAATCCTAAATTTCCATTACCATTATATCCCCATGACCACAGTGTTCCATCAGTTTTGGTTGCTATATTATTGTTCCATGGGTCACATACTACAGTGCGCCAAGTAGAATCAGATCCTACTTGAACTGGTGATGAACGTCTATAATTAGATGGTTGATTAACTGCCATGTTACCTGTATTATTTTGTCCCCATGTCCACAAGGTTCCATCAGATTTAATTGCAAAATTATGTTGTGGTCCAACAGCTAATCTACCTTTACTAGTAGACCAAGTGCCTGGCACTTGAACTGGTGATGAACGATCTGTCCTATCATTAACTCCTAATTCTCCATATTGATTTCTCCCCCATATCCATAATGTACCATCAGTTTTTGTAGCCATGACACGTTGATTACCTCTAGCAACTACACCTGACCAAGTAGTACCAGGTATTTGCACTGGTGATGAATATCTTACTTGATTATTTAATCCAGTTATACCACGCATGGTGCTATTACCATCCTCCTTGGGACTTCCAGCTACCCATAGTGTTCCGTCAGATTTACCTGCAAAAGAAATATGTGCTTGTTCATTATTAGAACTATTTGATATAGAAGACCAATTAGTGCCAGGTACTTGAGTTGGTGATGAACGTTTTGCTCCTTGAGAAAAATTAAGCATCATCTCACCATAAACATTATTTCCCCATACATATAATTCCATGTTCTGAGGATCATTACTAAGATTCTCCCACCCAAACCATGTTGTTCCACCATCACGAGTTAATAAATTAAATTGTTGATAATCACTAGATCTGGGGTTTTCAATAAGAGTTGGAGCAACTCCACCACTCCATGATACAGCATTAGGCCATGTAATAGTACCAGTACCATTAGCTCTCAAAATTGAAATCACATGTGAAGTTGAAACATTACTAAAAGCTATTGTAGTATTAGCAGTTTGTGTGAGAATTATATTATCACCATTACTTAAATCTATAGTTGTATTAGAACCATTAGCAGTTACATTATTAGTGACAAAAGCTGTTGCTGCAATTCCTGTTAGATTACTTCCATCCCCATTAAGGGTTCCTGTCATAATACCAACAGTAATATTAGGACTGCCAGTAATACCTGATGCTACTCCTGTAAAATTACCAAGGAAACTACTAGCAGTAACTATACCTGCAGTAA
>CETQ01037957.1_pt1 | contig 10194 bp, 10 predicted proteins | sample 531261 | NCBI WGS metagenome assembly CETQ01 (sample SAMEA2622376, study PRJEB7988) | marine metagenome | biome: marine biome (ENVO:00000447); feature: surface water layer (ENVO:00002042); material: "saline water (ENVO:00002010), including plankton (ENVO:xxxxxxxx)" | depth 5 m
TATCTTTGCATCTAGCTTGTATATTTAATTCTTTTTGATTTTTTGTATGAGATCCAAGGTCAAAGTCAGTTCTATTTGCTATACCTTCAAGTTCTTCTTCGCCATGAGGAAATTGATACATTATATCAACGGTAGATTTAGAGTAATGAGCTAAATCATCCCCAGTGACTGTAAGAAGATTGAGCTTGTTAGAAGGTATTCCCTGTTCGTTCCACCACTCAAGTCTGTATTGAATCCATTTCTTATGCCACTCTTCATCCTCACCTGGCAGAACAAAAAATTCCAGTTCCATTTGTTCAAATTCACGTACTCTAAAAATAAAGTTTCTTGGAGTAATTTCATTTCTAAATGATTTCCCAATTTGTGCAATTCCAAAAGGAAGTGACCTAGATGTGGAATCAATTACATTTTTAAAGTTTATGTATATTTGTTGCGCAGTCTCAGGTCTTAAATATGCGACGGATGAGTCATCAATAACTGGGCCTACATTTGTTTCAAACATCAAATTGAAGTCCCTTGGCTCAGTTAATTCCTCGCCAATACATTCTTCTGGGATTTGATCTTCTCTAAATCTTAAACCACAACTTTTACAGTCGACTAACGGGTCTGTAAATGTATCCTTATGGCCAGAATATTTTAATACATTCGGATGGGTAATTATGGACGTATCCAAACCCTCTACATCATCACGATTGTATACGATTGATTTCCACCAAGATGATTTAAGGTTATTCTTTAATTCAACACCAAGAGGGCCATAGTCATATAAACCCTGCATGCCCCCATATATCTCGTTTGATTGAAAAATAAAGCCTCTCCTCTTACAAAGAGATACAATTTCTTCCATGCTGTGTTGTGCCAATTTAACTCCTAGTGAATAAAGAAATTATACTTTGATATTGCTTTATCACATAAGTTTTATTTATATTAATAATCACTAAATTGTGTAAAATAATGCATATTAATAGTGCAATTGCATTATTAATGAGCATATTATGCATAAATATTGTGCAAATAATGATATTATGATTAAATAATGTGCAGTATTACAAGAGTTTTAGATGGCACGATTAATGCATGTATATATGTGCAAAATAAAATACTAGTGAGGATACAATGAGCGCAGAAGATATAAAGAAATTAGTCGACGAAAAAGAGGCAAAGTTCATAGACTATAGATTTACCAATACACAAGGTAAAGAGCAACATGTTACTGTTACAGCAACTGAAGATGGAATAAAAACTGATTGCGAAGAAGGTAAAATGTTTGATGGTTCATCCATTGCAGGGTGGAAAGATATAAATGAATCAGACATGATTTTAATGCCAGATACCTCTACTGCATTCGCAGATCCATTTTTTGATGAGCCTACGATCAATGTTACTTGTGATGTTATTGAGCCGGCTGATGGTTCAACATATGAAAAAGACCCGAGGGGCATTGCTAAAAAAGCTGAACAATTTTTAACAGATTCAGGTATTGCTGACACAGCTTACTTCGGACCAGAAAATGAGTTCTTTGTTTTTGATGATGTAAAGTTTGAAGATAAAATTGGAAGCTGCTTTTTTAAAGTTGATTCGACTGAAGCATGTTGGAATTCTGGGAAAGACTATGAAGATGGCAATATGGGACATAGACCAGTGGTCAAGGGTGGATACTTTCCTGTTCCACCAGTTGATGCATTACAAGATTGTAGATCAGCGATGATTACTACTCTCCACGAAGTCGGTGTGCAGTGTGAAGTTCATCATCACGAAGTAGCGACTGCGGGTCAGTGTGAAATAGGTACTCTTTTCAATACTCTAGTTAAGAAAGCTGATGAAGTTCAGAAATATAAGTACGTTGTTCAGAATGTTGCGCATGCTTTTGGTAAAACAGCGACATTCATGCCAAAACCAGTTGTTGGAGATAATGGTTCAGGTATGCATGTGCATCAATCGCTATCTAAGGACGGTAAAAATATATTTGCAGGAGATCTGTATGGAAACTTATCTCAAGAGGCGCTTTGGTACATAGGTGGTATTATAAAACATGCTCGAGCTTTAAATGCATTTACAAACGCTTCAACTAACAGCTATAAACGTCTGATACCTGGCTTTGAAGCACCCGTAATTCTTACATACTCTGCACGTAATAGGTCAGCATCAATTCGTATACCTTATGTCATGTCAGATAAAGCAAGGAGAATAGAAGTTAGATTCCCTGATTCTACGGCTAACCCATATCTATCGTTTTCAGCAATGATGATGGCTGGACTTGATGGTATTAAAAATAAAATTGATCCCGGTCCTGCGATGGATAAAGATTTATTTTCTATATCAGCTGAAGAAGAAAAGATGCTGCCTACAGTAGCAGAGGGTCTTTGGGTTGCATTAGATGCTCTCGATAAAGACAGAGAGTTTCTAAATACAGGAGATGTATTTACAAACAAAATGATTGACTCATACATAAATCTAAAAACCGAAGAGGTACAAAGATTGAGACAGTCTACACACCCATGTGAGTTTGAGATGTACTATAATCTTTAAAATTTATAATATATGCTGCCCGAAAAGGCAGCATATAAAAAAATATGGAAGTACAAAATAATATATCACTCGATTCAAAATTCTTTCTAGATATTCTAGAGAATATGTCCTCAGGAGTAATAGCACTTCGTGGTGATGATACCTACTATTTTGTAAATATTGCTGGCCTTAACTTACTAGGAATAAGTAAAAAATTTCCTGAGCTTGTTACGCTAAAACCTTGTATTGGACATCATTCACTTGCTCAGCACATTAAAAATGTTAGAGATGAAAATCATACAAAAATGATAAGAGATTTTAAATTTAAAAACTTTGAAGGGGATGAGAAAATTGTCGATTGTAATATATCTAATGTATGCGTGAATGATGAAGAAATAATATTAGTAGAAATGTCTGAAACTGGAAGACTTCATAGCATTTCACTCGAACAAAATCTCATAGAACAGGAAAGAGCGACTCGCGAAATGATAAAAGGGTTGTCTCATGAAATTAAAAACCCATTAGGCGGAATACTTGGTGCCGCTCAAATTCTAGAAAAATCATTAAGTGATAATTATCTCAAGTTTACTGAAATTATTAAAAAAGAGTCTAATCGCCTTGTTAATCTCCTTAATGATATGGCGCTTCCAATCACATCAGTAAAAAAGTCTAATATTAATATTCACGAAGCAACAGAACACGTTGTAGATTTATTCAAATTTGATTCAAAAAATAAAAGAGTTTTTTTCAAAAAAGATTATGATCCTAGTATTCCAGACGTTGCAACTAATAAAGAACAGCTAATTCAAGCGCTCATAAATCTTGTAAGGAACTCAATTCAAGCAATAGACCATAATGGTAGCGTCACTATAAGAACAAGAACTGAATCTAGTTACACTATAGGGAATGAGAAATACTCTCTTGTTGCTAAAATTGATGTAATAGATAATGGTCCAGGAATTCCAGAACATAAGCTTAAAGAAATTTTCTACCCTATGGTATCAACTAAAAATGATGGTATGGGGCTGGGCTTGACCATTGCACAATCAATAATCATGCAAAATTCAGGTTTAATAGAATGCTCAAGTAAACGTCAAGAAACTATTTTCACAATTGTACTTCCCATAAGGAGCTATGAAGATGACTGATGTCTGGATTATAGATGATGAAGAAAGTATAAGAACAATTTGCGCAAGCGCATTAGAGGATTTATTCAGCGTGGATACTTTTGCCAGTGCATCTGAAGCACTTCTTGCCCTTAACTCTAAAAAGCCAGACCTGATTATTACAGATATTAAAATGCCAGGAATGTCTGGTCTAGAATTTTTAGATAAAGTATCAGATAAATTCCCTGAAATTCCAACAATTATAATAACTGCACATGCAAATATTGATAATGCTTTATCAGCCTACAAAGGAGGGGCGTTTGAGTATCTTACAAAACCATTTGATATTAATGAAATTAGAAAATTAGCAATAAAAGCTACGAAAACTAAAAAGTTAAGTGGTGTTGACAATATACAAGAGTCAAATAATGAGATTGTAGGAAAAGCAGAGTCAATGCAAGATGTCTTTAAAGCAATAGGAAAAATCTCAACAACAGACATTACAGTTCTTATTAGAGGTGAATCTGGAACCGGCAAAGAACTAATTGCTCAATCTGTACATACTAATAGCCCAAGGGCAGGGGAACCATTCATAGCAATAAATGTTGCTGCTATTCCACATGAGTTATTAGAAAGTGAATTGTTTGGGCATGAAAAAGGGTCCTTTACAGGCGCTCAATCTCAACGCATTGGTAGGTTTGAACAAGCTTTAGGTGGCACTTTATTTCTCGATGAAATTGGTGATATGCATCCTGAATTACAAACTAGATTATTAAGAGTTTTATCAAGCCATGAGTTTTATAGAGTTGGCGGCCAAAAACCTATTAAATCTAATGTTAGGATAATTGCTGCTACGAATCAAAATATTGAAGATCTCATAAAAACTGGCAAGTTTAGAGAAGATTTATATCACCGTTTAAATGTATTTAGGATTGAATTGCCTCCACTCAGAGACAGGAAGGAGGACATATCTATTTTAGTAAAACATTTTCTTACCAAGAGTTCACAAGAAATTAAAAGTGATGTGAAAGATATAGACGATAATGCTATGAAAATTATGCAAGCTTATAACTGGCCAGGAAATATCAGGCAGCTTGAAAATATTTGTAGATACATGACGGTAATGGCGCCATCATCTACTGTTACAATAGATGACATTCCAGATGAAGTAAAAAATGTTGATAGCAACGGAGATGACACAATAAAAATTAGCAAAAATGATTCAATAAGATGGGAAGATAGTCTTTCAAATCATATAAAAACTGTACTTATGGATAAGAATGATTTAAGTAATCTTTCAAAAGAACTAGAAAAAATTCTACTTCAAGAAGCCCTAAGCGCAAGCAATGGTAAAAGAATTGAAGCGGCAAAAATATTAGGGCTAGGCAGAAATACGATTACAAGGAAGATTAAAGATTTAGGATTGTAAAAAATCTTTGAGCAACTTCTCACGCTTATCAGTATTGCAGTTAATAATATTATAAAGTAAATTTGTTAAATCACCCTGCTTAAGGAGTGATTTTTCTACTAGAGTAATACAGCAATCATATCCTTCGACGGTACCAATTTTGTTCCTAGCATCCTCAATTTTAATATCAGATTGTGATATTAGATTCCCGAATTGATAATTTCTTGAATGACTTTGTTTGCAAGTTAAAATCATGTCTCCAATATACCCAGGAGAAGTCATAATTTTTTCTCTCTCTTTACTTAAATAATCATTAATGTTTTTCTCATCATTATCATCCTCAAACGGTAATATGTATAATTGTTGATGACTCATCTGCCAAGTTTCATCACAAGCTTTTTTGATAATAGAATTTGTATACTTTCCTTTACCAAAATAATTATCTGCCATTGCGCATACAATAGCAGCAATATTTTTTATAATTCCAGCTATTTCGATATGATAAATATGAGGTGTCGCTATCATTTCAAAATAGGAACTTTTGGTAGATTTAATCATAATATCAGTTAACTGTTTTTCATTACTCGCAAATGACACGCTCATTTTTTTTCTACTAGATAGATCTTTTGCAAAAGAAGGGCCAGAAATAAGACCATACTTTAGATTGACTCCAAAAGCTGCAGCAATCTTATCAGAAAATAACATTCCGCTTTCATGGTCAATTCCTTTAGTAAGTGAAACTAATTGATTAGCCCCATGAAAATAGTTTAGGTGTTTGTTCAGTAACGAATCAAAACCTTTGCTACTAGTAGCAATGATATTAATCACATCCTGCGCTTTATAGTCATCTAATGTATCAAGTGGTTTAATATCTATGTTTGACAGATTTGATAAATCAAGGCCATTTAGATTTTTATTACTTAGATTAACGTCTCTACAGAAGACTTCAACTTTGTGCCCAAGTTCTATAAGGTAATCTGAAAAAGACAGGCCCCAAACACCCGCGCCTAGTACTCTGAAATGAGATTTCATTAATTATCTTTTCTTTTGTCTAATTCGTTTTGGTAGATTGTATGAAAATCAATTGGTGAAATAAATAAAGGTGGGAATCCACCCTTTTGAATTATGTTTGAAATATTTTCCCTTGCATATGGATAGACTATTTCGGCACAGTGAACGTTAAGGAAACGTTTTTTTAAACTTTCATCATCGATAATTATAGAGAAAACTCCGCACTGTTTTAGTTCAAGTAAATATAAAATATCATTTTCTAGCTCGGCCTTAACTGTGAAATTTAGAGATAATTCGTGCGTTTCTTCGTTAAGTTTTGTAATATTTGATTCAAAATTAAAACCAATTTTTGGTGCTGATGCCATTTCGGTAAAGACATTTGGTGACATGGGTGATTCAAAAGAAACATCTTTAATGTAAACACGCTGAATATTAAACTGAACTTTATTATCTGCCATAACTAATCAACTAATGGTAAATTATTATCTATCCAAGATTCAACCCCGCCCTCTAAATAAAAAACTTGTGTAGAACTATTTTTTGAAATTTTCTCCGCACTGTTAATGCTTGCCGCTTCATCTTTATCGTATACGACTACTTCATCATGTTCTAACTTTTTTTCAACTAATGAATCAAAATTAATTGCATTTGTAATATGCCCTTTTTTGTATAATGATTTATCTCTTGTATCTAGAATAACAATATTGTCATCATTAATTCTAAGTACTAAATCGTTACAATTAATTGATTTATATTTTTTCGTTAGATTCTTAATCTCAAAAGATATGATTAAATAAATAAATATGAATAAAGCCACGGATAAAACTGGGTGGTTAGAAACAAATTCAATAGAGTGATCCATTATATGGATTAGTTGTGTTTAGAGCAGAACACTTCTCTCATCATGTCAATGAGTTTTAATGTTTTAAAATCACTAACCTTATAGAAAACTTTATTTGCATCTTTTCTTGCTGACAAGATTCCTTTATCCCTTAGAATAGCTAAATGCTGTGAGATATTGCTTTGTGATGTTCCAACATTATCTACTATGTCTTGAACACTAAATTCTCCTTCACCTAGCTTGCATAAAATCATTAATCTAAGTGGATGGGACATTGCTTTAAGAGATCTAGATGCAGTTTCTACATCTTTTTGTTGATCAGCACTTGAGTAATCAATTACCTCTTCAGTATGTATTTGCTCGTTTTCCATTTTATTATTATATACCTATATTAGACGAAACTAATAATAAATCTAGCAATAAAGTGTTATTATTAACCTAATTACTATGATTTATAACACATTAAAGAATCTTTCTTTTTTTATACTGCTATCGTTAGCTGGTATGCACATTAACGCGTACAGTACCGAAGTACCCACAGAAAAAATCCAGCAATTTGTGGATGTATATAAAAAAATTAAAGACCAATATGTAGATGATATTGACGATGAAAAATTATTTAACTACGCAATTGACGGAATGGTGACGAATTTAGATCCGTATTCAGATTATCTATCGAAAGACGATTTTTCTGAATTAAAAATTGGGACAACAGGAAGATTTGGTGGCATTGGTATAGAAATAACAATGGAGGATGGATTCGTTAAAATAATTTCACCTATAGATGATACGCCAGCAAAGCGTATCGGATTGAAATCAGGAGATTTAGTCATAGAAGTTCAAGATATATCTTTGAAAGACAAATCGTTAAATGATGCGGTAAAACTCATGAGAGGTGAGCCAGGTACCAAAGTAAAAGTTAAAATATTACGCAAAAAAGAAACTCAACCTTTAGATTTTGAAATCACGAGAGAAATAATCGTATCAAAAGGAATTAAAACTAACATTTTTAATGGTGAAATTGGCTACCTACGCTTATCAAGTTTTCAATCAAATTCAACTTCTAACGTAAGAAATGCGATATATGATCTTAGAAAAAAAACTGGAAATAAAATGAGTGCACTTATTCTTGATTTAAGAAACAACCCTGGTGGTGTACTAGGTGCAGCTGTAGGTATATCAGATTTATTTTTAGAATCAGGCAGAATAGTTTACACAAAAGGAAGAACTAATAATTCAGATTTAGAATACACCGCAAATAGTGAAGATATTTTAGAAGGGCTGCCTCTATATGTTCTTATTAATGAAGGCTCGGCATCGGCGTCAGAGATTGTTGCAGGGGCTTTACAAGATAATAAGAGGGCTAGAATATTTGGTGAGAAATCTTTTGGCAAAGCCTCAGTACAATCAATTCAAGAGATGTTTGATGGATCAGCTTTAAAACTAACAACTGCCAGATATTACACTCCCAATGACAGAAATATTCATGGAAACGGTATAGAACCAGACGTCAAAATTGAATTTAAAGAATTAGAGAAGCCAAATCAAATGCTTCCTGAGCCTTACAACAAAGATAATCAAATTCTAGCTATCATTGAAGATTATAAAAGTAAGCTTACACAGAACAAATAAATACAATGCGTTCTAGCATATTGGTATTACTTATAGTTGTTTTTTTAACTTCATCCTGTACTAGAGATGTAGAAGATCCATGCGAAGGTAATGTCCCTGTATTAAATATATCAATTGAATCTAATAAATTGATATGTTTTGAATCTGTTGATAGTTATGATTTAAATTATAAAGATAAAGAAAGAATCATTATTAATGGAAAGTTATTTATACCTAAAAATAAACAGAAATTTTACAATGCTGTAATACTTACTCATGGCTCTGGTGGTATAAGAAGATATCATACAAAATATATAAAACTGCTAAATGAAATGGGTTATGTAGTTTTTCAGCTTGATCACTATTCTGCAAGAAAAATAAAATATGATAAGACATTTTCAAAAGTCTCTGGTTTAACCTTCATGAATGATGCCTACTATGCATTAAACATACTAAAAAGAAACAAAAGAATTAGTAATGTTGGATACCTTGGATGGTCCCAAGGAGGTGTAGGGCCAATACTGTCACATTTCGAATTTGTGAATAAACTTATTCCAACTAATTATCGATTTCAGGCTGCAGTAGCAATATATCCATACTGCGGATTTACTTTTCCCGATAATTTCAAAACTCAGACACCTTTGTTAATGATTACAGGATCAGATGATGACTTAACGCCAGAAGCTGCATGTAGGAATATATATTCAAAATTTCTAAGAAATGATAAAAGAATAGATTTTATCTCAATGAGAGGAGCGAGACATGGATTTGATAATCCATTTTTATATTTTGGTATAACGTTCGATAAGCTACCCAATTTAAAGATAATTAATAATGATTGTACTCTTACGATAAATAATAATGGTGAGATTCAGAACTTAAAAGGTATCGTGATAAATACGCCGAAGATTAGTGAATACTTTCTTGATAAATGTTCGTTCAAAGGTGTTACAGTGAAATATAATTCTGAAGCTACTGAAAAAACTTTAAAGCACTTAGAAAATTTTTTCTTAAAATATTTATCTGCAGAATGATATTAAAATAAATTGATATTATAATATTTAATGAAATCGTTCTTGTAAAATAAAAACTAATACTATTAGAAGAGTTAAATATATGATTATTTTTTTTATTTGGATTTCTTTAATAATACTTTGGAATTATGGTTTTCCAGAAGCTACTCCGCTACTAGATGTTTTAGCATCGTTAATACTTTATTTTTTCTCTAAATTTTTACATAGTTTCAACTTATAGGCTGTATACATTTATGATCATTGTTGGTTGGCGTGTTTACATACGCAGATACTTTGTGAATAGAAATATTCTTTGATATGTTATCTTTTAAGATATACTTTCCCTCTAACCATGATTGAATCTGATTCTCAGATAATAGAAAAGGTTGTCTATTGTGAATATTAGAAATTGGCTTGACTGCCTCTTTGGTCACACAAACACAACCTGAATCATTATACAGCCCACCTACATAAATTAATTCGCTGTTAAGATGATGATAAAAGGGATCTTTTTTATTTTCTCGTCTATCCCAGTCAAAGTATCTTTTCCATTCATACCATCCATCCATAATAAAGATACATCTTTTTGCCCCCTTAAAAGATGGCTTTTCATTAATAGTTTCGTATCTAGCATTTATTAAATTCATTGGACTTTTTGCCCAGTGTGGTGAGTAGCTCCATTTCATCTCATATATT
>CETQ01136875.1_pt1 | contig 10177 bp, 5 predicted proteins | sample 531261 | NCBI WGS metagenome assembly CETQ01 (sample SAMEA2622376, study PRJEB7988) | marine metagenome | biome: marine biome (ENVO:00000447); feature: surface water layer (ENVO:00002042); material: "saline water (ENVO:00002010), including plankton (ENVO:xxxxxxxx)" | depth 5 m
TTCTGGTATTGGTTTTCCAGCCTGGAATGGGTTAGCTGTATTTATATCTGTACCAGCACCAATATATTCAAAAGAATGTGAACTGGTTATAATTCTACTCAACCTTACTAGTTCTAATTTAGTACTAGCAGAAACAGCATATGGAATAAACTCATTAAAAGTTACTGTAGTCTTTCCTTGATTTGGTCCTGATGTAGCAGTTTCAGTTGCCTCATCAACAGTAAAGAGAATAGGATCCATATTTACTTCAGCAGTTGCTGATCCACCACCAGAAATAGTAATTAAACATTCTTGCTCTTTAGTATTATCTCTAGTATTAGCATCATTATTTACTGGTAAGAAATTTCTACCACTAGCTATTACATCTATTGATTCAATTCTACCATCTTCAGTTATATTTGGAGAAAACTCAGCAAAAATTGCTTCAGGACCTCTAGGTAAAGTAGCGGTTATAATAGGGGGAGCAGAAGAACTATATTCACCAGCATTACCGCTATTTGTTACTTTAACAGATCTAATAAGTTCCAACGGTTTAGTTATAGTTCCATTATATGAAGGTAAGACATCTTGGTATGATGTTAGATCTAGATGGAAATATGCTCCCTGCCCATCAAATGGAGTTCTAAATCTTCTAGGATTATTAAAATCTCTACAATTCAATAGTTTAACTTTATCAGATTCTCCATCAATTGCTTCTTCAGTTGTTCCATCAAATTCAACAGCACCAACACCATCAGCAACTAATCCAAAAATACCAAATGAAGAGTTAGAGTTTGTCAAATCACATTGCCCACCAGATGTACATCCAATACCAATTTCATTACCAATCGTAAATATAGAAACCAACTGAGCATAACCATTATGAGAAATAGAAACACCAATACCTGCTTCATTATATTGAGTAAATGAATCACACACCATACTCTTCAAATCTTGTCCAAGATCATTAGTTCCAGTATAAGCAGCATTTACATGGCGACCATTAATCTTCATACCAATACTCTTACTCATGAAATTAGTACAGTTCCTAATATAAGGACTCTTATATCTTCCATTCGACCCCTCATTTGCTGGTCCTGCAGTAAGATATCCTGATACTGCTCCAAAAAATTCTCCACTATTAATATCTGCTTGTGTTGGTGGAAAGGCAACAGCACCCATATTTCCTGAATGCTCCGTTAATACACCATTTGTACCATGAAAACTTAAATTTTCTATCAAACAACCACGTCTAACATGAAAAACATCTTTATTAGTATTAGTAGGAATAACACTAACTAATCTAAGATCTTCTCCAGTTACACTAACATTATCTCTTAATCCAATAGGATTATCTTCAGTATAAACACCAGAACGAACTTTAATAGTATCACCCTCTTGTGCCACTGCTGCAGCAGCACCAATAGTTAACATAGCATCACCTTCTAACAATCCAGTATTAGTATCATCACCATCTTTTGTTACCCAAAAAGTATTTTGCGTTTCTACACCAGAAGGTCTCCATTTTACACCATCCTGATAAGAAGACAATCTCCAGTCATTCTTAGTTTTACTAGAATCATATCCACTTGTATTAAGTTTATCAATTAAAAAACTTTCTAATTCTAATGTACCAATTAGTTTTGTATTCTGACCTACATTTAAATTCTTCTCAATACCAACACCACCTTCAGTAACTATAGATCCAGTATCTTTATCAGAAGATTGAGTAGCATCATCAACAGTTACCTTTCCACCAATATGTACCTTTTTAACAACACCTAAACCACCATCAATTTGTACGGAAGCACTTGTAGGACTAGAAGCATCAGTAGAATCATTAAATGTGGCAAGACCATCTACATCCAATTTAGCATTTAAAGTTGTATCTCCATCTACATCAAGAGTAGAATTTAAAGTTGTAGCACCATCAACATCTAATGTACTATTAAGAGTCGTAGCACCATCAACATCTAATGCAGCATTTAAAAAAGTATTACCATCAACATTTAATTGTGAATCAAAATCAACATCACCAGTAACATGAAGTGTTCCCGTAACATCTAAAGTAGAACCTGGATTATTATTTTGAATACCAACCTTAGTCATCCTAAAGATGTCGGTTCCATTATGACCCCAGAAATCCTGAGTCTGTACATCACAGATCATTGTTGGATTATTAGGGTTAGGTATTGGAATTAAATTATCTACACCAATACCTTGACTATTAATTTGTTTGTAATTCCAAACAGTAAACAACTGAGCAGCACTATTATTAGGTAAATAAACACCCTCATCTTGGGCATACATACCATCAAGGCTTAAAGGAGATGCTTGTATCCAACGAATACCATTCGCATCCTGATTCATGTAGTATCCATTGATACCTGGCGAATCAGCAGAGTCAATTATATTCCTATCAATCTTAACCGATCCTTCTACGTCAAGTTTTATTGGACCGTCTGTACCTACATTATATCCAGGTATATTACCAGGATCTGTACTACCAATTCCTACAATACCCGTTTCAGTTACAACAAAAGAATCATCCTTTTCACCAACCTGCAGATGTTGGTATGGTTGTGTTGTTCCAATACCTACTGAAGTAACTCCCGTATTAGGATCTTGTGCTAAAATAAATGATTTTTCTCTTACTCCAACCTGCAATTTACCATCAGGCAGACTGGTCCCAATACCAACTCTACACTCTTCAGTGACTGTTAAACACTCATCACCGATCTGGAATTTACCATCTGGTTGTGTTGTCCCAATACCAATACCACCCTTATCAGTAACAATAAAAGCAGAATAAAGAGGATCAACTGGCATTTCTGGGTCAAGACCCTCTCCACCAACATTAACTTGGAATCTACCGTCAGGTTGTGAAGTTCCTATACCTACTCGGCCAGGTATTTGACCATCATCTTCATACTTTGCTGATGAAATAGCAGTGAGTACACTACCACCAGCACCAACATTAAATCTTTGTTTTACTGTTAAATATTCTACATCTAGTTCACCAGCAATATAAACATCACTATTGAAAATAGCATCATCATTAACTACTAACTTTCCAACTTCTAATTCTGTTAAACTATCAACACTTAAGGCAGAACCAAATACATCAGCATAAAGTGTGCCATAAACATATACATCATTAGTAAATTCGGTTATACCACCAACCGAAGGATTATCACTATCATACGACGGGTTATTAGGGTACTTTTCCTTTTCTTGCGTCATGATATTAACCCACCAGATGGAATTTTATCAAGTCCAACTTTACTGCCCCCATATACTTGACCTAAGAAAGTAACATCTCTAGGTGCTAAATTACCCTTTAATGCATCACAATCTGCTACATTTGATTTAAGTAATATTCTATTTTTAGCGTTGATAGTTATATTATTACCTGCGACTAGATTCAGATCTTCATCAGCATCAATTACTATATTCTTCCCTCTTATTTTTACCTCACCATTCTGTTGTGCTGTTATCCAAACATCACCATTCTTACCAATAATATTGATATTAACTCCACCAGATTCATCCTCTTGTCCACCAACTATTTCAATTGCTTGATCATTATAAATGTGATAAAGACCACCATTAGACATACCAACAACGCTCTTATCACCACTAGCAGTCTGTGCGAATAGATCGTAAACAATAGATCCATTTAATCCCATCTCAGGATTAGCAGATTCTATTCTAAAATGTGGTCCAAACGAAAGATACTGTCTTTGTTGCCAATTGGTTGGTCTATCTGACATATTCTAATACTATACCCTTTTATTTATTTCAACTAATACAATCAATAACTTGCTTAACTTCCCCTTGATAGGTAGGTCTAGCTTTTAATGATGGTTTTAATATAGCACCAAACCCAGTTTTAGTGTTAACACTAAGTAATGGTAACTCTTCCACATCCTTTTTAGTGGTTAGACTATTATCAGGTGGAATAACATTTACAATATGACCTAAATCATCCACATAAATGTCATATTCATTTTCACCATCAGTAACCTTATCATCTTTATCATATCCAAGACCAGGATTAACAATAACTATATGATCTATCTCAACAGGCACAGGATCTTCTGGTATTGGATATCCTTCACCTTCTGATACGATATAAATGTCAGTCACTTGTCCATAAGTAGGAGAATCTTCATCCTGATCAATAACTGCTCTTGCTACAGCACCATACCCTTTATTACAATTATCAGTTATCTCAACATATGGTGGTGTAGTATATCCAGATCCACCACTTACTAGATCAATTCCAATAAGACTACCTACAGCATCAGCATCTTCACCAACAATAGATCCCATAATTGCCTTTCCAAGTGCTTCAGTTCCACCACCACCAAAAATATTCACTTTTATTCCAGCACAATTTAATGGAGGACCAGCATAACATTCACCTAGTCCACTCTTGAATCCAGGATTACTAACACTTGGATTTAAGAAATCAAATAAACCTAATGATCCACTAGCAACACTCAAACCCTGAATACCACCAACAATATCCTTAACAAGTCCATCAGCAGCATTAGCAACCTCTAATATTTTATCAACAGCAACACCAACAGAATTTTTAGGACCTTTACCAATCGTCCACTCTCCAGTTTTCTTATTAAATGTTGGTTCTGAAGTATCACAGGTGATAGCACCAACTAGACCTAATAAACCTTCTGCTTTAGATCTAAGAAAACCACCAATATCAAATCCACCCATAAATCCAAGAAGTTTACCTACTCCACCCATAACTCCACTCATAGCATTAGTAATTCCACCAATAATATGATTCATCAAACCACCAACAAACTGATCCGCAATACAAGAAACAAAATTAGAAACATTATCTGCTATACCTTGAAGCAATCCCTTAATTGCTCCACCAATAGTATCCATTATTTTTGAAGTTATACATGGTAATATATTTTGTATCGCTTTCAATGGACCCATCATCGCTTCTTGTGCTTTAGTACCAGCGATCTTTGCTAACTTTGTTTTTCCTGTAGCAGATAGAACTTGACTGAAAACAGTTTTATATAATATACCTAACCCACCTTTCAATACAGGTGCTAACCCTTTACTAAAAAGATTATTAGTCATACTGTTGACTAATCCTTTAGATATTCCCTTTATAGTACTAGTGACACCACTCACAAGTTTAGAAATTTTACCAGAGATAGCACCAACTGCTTTTCCAAGTCCACCAGTCATAGACTGAATTTTACTAACAAGATTACTAACTTCTGCTCCAATCTTCTTTACTGTAGATGAACTAGAAGTATCAGCAGCAACAACTTCAGACCCTATCGCATTGTAAGCAGTTCTAGCATCATCTCCAAGTTGAGATAACAATTTTGTAGGAACATGTCTTGGAGAAGGTTGAGATTTAGTATTCTGCTCATTAGCTTCTCTGCTTATAATATAAGCACCATCATTTGTTATTTTAGAAGTTTGTCCTTTAAATGGTTGGAATGGATTTTTAAATTTATCAAGTTTATATAAATCTCCAGTAATTGTACCACCAAACACACCCATTATAACTGGTTGTTGAGCATCATCCCCATCTAAAAAGAATCCAAAAACATTGTCACCAGGTGATAATTTGACACTAGTTGCCCTATTTGCTGCTCCAGATCCGTCAGTAGGACTTAAAAGAACTTGTGCCCAAGGAAGATCATCATTTTTTAGAGTTGCCTCATCATAAGGATGGTATCCAAGAATGCGAACCTTAAATCTATTTCCTAATCCACCACCATTTATCTGAACACCTTGAGCTTCTTCAGGTGCAATCTGCCCAAGCCACCATATAAAACCATCTCTTCCTAAAAAATTACTTTTTATTAGGGATTCTTCAATCATTTTTCCTGTTCTCCAAAAGTATCTTTAATTAATTCCAAAGAAGTATATGACCCGTCAGCATCAAAATAATGACATAGAGCTCTAATCATATATAGACCACTTTGCTCAGTATCATCATCCTTTTTAGTAGAAATTGTTATCAAAGGGAATGTACACTTAATCATTTGACCTGCTTCCAAATTAGTATTGGATGGTATAATCATTGATATTGTCTGAGTCATAATAGTATTATATCTCATTAAAGACTGTGCCTGAACCCTCATAGGATTAGCATTTGGGGGTTTTTTATCCTTTAATTCCTTTGCTGTTGTAGTTGGATCAGGGTCAAAAGTTCCTCTATCTATAACAGCAGTTATAAATCTACTAGGAATTTCTCCCAGAGTTTTATCAGCACCTTCTGCCACTAGCGGTAAACTAATTGGTTTACCTGTAGGTCTTACCTTACCAATATAATCACCAAATTCAAATATTTTATCCTTATAATTCAACTGAAGAGGATCAAAATACATTCTATAGCTACAATAAGTACCTCTTTTTAATTTTCCAAGTAGGTCTTGATTTTCATTAGTGGTATATTTTATAATCTTATAATCATCTTCCATAGCACTACTATCAACAACTTCCGTATAGATATAATCTTTATCATGCGGTTCTTGTGATATTAAAGAGTCAATTGACTTATATTTAAATCCACTATTAGTTTCATAGAAACAATATCCAGCAGTTCCATCTCCACCTTTAGTTTCTTCCCCACCAGGAACAGACTTAGCAGCTAACCAAGTTAATAATGTAAATGGTTTTCTCATATTTCCAATAAAACCATATCTATTTTCAGTTGGATCAATATCAACAGGTTTTTTTGTCTTTAACTCATCTTTTATTATTTTTTGTACGTCTTCAGATATTTTCCCACCCACAAATTTTTTACCAACTCTAGATGTTTCATTAGTTATTGCTTCACGGGAAACTAAATTTAAAGTAAATCTTTCAACATTGGCATCCCTGTCTACACCAGTAATACTAGAAACATAAAGATGTTTATCAGGATCCTCTTTAAGAAATTGTAATCCTGGATTATCTGGACTATTGCCCGAAATTTTCATAACAACTCTTTCACCACCTCTTATAGGTAATCCATTATAAAGAGATTGTATTGTATTACCAGTTTCAGGTTGAGTTATACTTTGTCCAGTATTAACAATTAACATTTTTGCTGTAATTGTTGGTGAAAATATATCTTCAAAATATTGAATACCAACTACAGCAGGTTCAATATTGACTGTACGTTGACCGTCAGCCGATTGAATCATAATATATTCGTAAATAGAAGGATCTTTTGCTGCCATTTTATTGATCGTATTTTAAGTCTTGAAGTATTTTCATAATATTTACAATAGGTACTGTAGTTCCACCAAGATCATCACCACCACCACTTATTATTTGATTTGAAGATGAAGATTGTCCATCATCTATTAAAGGAACAAAAACTTTTTTAGTCTTATTAACTGGAGTAATAACAACACCACTTTTATTATTAATAACTTCAATTGTAGTCTTAATACTCTCAGCAATAACCATAAGATCATCAGCACTAGATTCCAATTTATTGGTAAATTCATCAACAGCAGCATCAAAATTCATAGATCTTTCACTGCTACTAGACATCATACCCTCAACACTATTAGCAAAGTTTTTAAATCTTGAATTCCATTCTCTATTTAATTTTTGTTGAAATTTTATATACTTATCACGTTGATCTACAGTAACATCAATATCCTTAATTGAAGGATGATATGACATTGAATTTATTGCGTCAAAGAATGGTTTACCTAAATCATTAACTACAGAATTTGTTATAACATATTCACCAGATGTTAACCATGCAGGTACAGTATCATATCCAACAGTTCCCTTAGCCTTTACAGATCCACCACCATTATATTGGAAAGGTTCAATAGAAGATAGACTAGGTTTGTTAGTAACAACTGGAGGAGTTTGCTCCTTACTTTTAGATTTACTCCTTACTAGTCCACCCCTATTATATCCAGATAAATCCTCTTCAACATCCCCATCAACCTTACCAAATTTCCATAGATTACTTTTAATCCAATCAAACCCCATCATAACAGGATTTTGTATGAAATTAAAAGCTTGTATTACAGAATCAAATAAATTACCAAAACCACTAGTAATCTTCTCTAAATTATCATCTAATTCCTGTTTCAAATTGTCAAAGCTAAAACTAGATAATGCTTTTGAAATAGCAACTAACGATCCACCAAATCCACTAAGTATATCAAAAGTTCCAGACATGAAATCTCTCATAGTCAGAACAAATGAACTCATATTCTTTAATAGAATACCAGCACCCTTTATAATTGCTGGTAAATATTTAAGACCCCAACCAAGAAAAAGAATACCAAAGAAATCTAATATTCTACCTAAAAATCCTTTTTTACTACTAGTACGTATTTTTCCAGTACGTTTAAAAACTCCAGTAATACCAGTAGCTTCTATTACCTCTTCATTATCTTTCCTTCTCTTATTTTCTATCCTTCTTCTAAAGTATTTACCATCATCTCTAATAAGTCTATTTGTAAATTTTGTCTTATCACCAACTGCTTCAACTAATTCCTCAGTACTAGTAGTTGCCTTACCTAATGATTTAGAAAAATTATTCATACTCTCACCAATTCTTCTAATGTTTATAGAAGAATTTAATAAGGATCGTCTAACTTTCCTATTTTGTATAACAGCAGCTACCATAATTATCTAGAACTTATATTAAAATGTTTATATGCGGTATAAACATAAGTATTGCTATTATTCATAGCAGGTATATTTGGTATTATTCCAGAAGATCCAGAAATTTTACCAGAAGAATCAAGAGGATTATTCCCATTCCCACCACCAAGTGGAATAGGAATTATTATTGGTCCACTATCAACCTCTTGATTTATTACTTGACTTAAAGTTTGATCTTTCTTATTTGGAGTAATAGAACTAGAATCAAATGACCCTGAAGAATTAAATCCGAAATTATAGTTAATACTTCCTTCTTCTACACCCTTAATATTATATTTTTCTTTAAATTCTTCTATAGTAGTAATAGGTTCTTCATTATTAACTTCTACTCCTTCTGAACTACCTGGTCCATTTGAATCAATGATCTTAACTTCTTCTTCTACTGGTTCTATATCATCTCCCCAAATTGGTAGATTTTTATAAAAATCATTAAGCCATCCAAAGAAACCTTTCTGTTCTGCTATAGGAGATTCTAAAACCTCATTTTTCTGATTACCCTCTATATTTACTTCTTGTTTTTCAACTTTCTCACCTAAATTATAGTTTGGATTTTCTGCTTTAAAATCATTTAAACTTTCTGAATCTACAATTCCACCATCATTAAATTCAAAATCACCCTCTTCTTCACTACCACCAAAACCTGGAAGAGTAGCACCTAGTGCAATCCAAGGTAATTTACCTAGAAAAAATCTATTTAAACCACGGAAGATATTACCAAGCCACCTAAAAGGTGTCAATAATGCTTTACCAAGACCAAATCCCTTAGTTACATTGTTTATCTTAAACAATGATCCAATTATTTTAAGTATACCAAATCTAGTTGATAACCATAGTGCACCAACAGTAAGTAAACCCCCACCAACAGTTAAACCTATCTGTTTTAATTTTTCTTTATTTCCATCAGACGCAGCGTTTATAGCTTGTATACCTTTTTCAGCTAACCAACCAAAGAACAATGTACTAAAGAACTTACCTACAGCACCTAAACTAATTTGTGCCCTTCCTGCTATTCTAGCAAATGGTGATATTAACCCTTGCTGAATCTTTTTCTCTATTTTTTGCTCACCTTCTGTTCTTAACTGATCTTCCGCTAAATCATTTTCCCTCTTTCTTTCTGCTGCTTCTCTTTGTCTATCTAAAGCAATCTGAAGAGATAAATTATCCTTTACAACTTCTAATCCTTGTTGTAAACCTTGAATTTGGTTAGTAACAACACTAAGCTGTCTAACAACATTTCCTAATAATAAAGTATTATTTTGTATTAAAACTGGAGTAACATTATCCAGAACAGGTTGTTGCTGTGGCGTAATACCACCAGTAAGTAAATTAGCAGGAACTCTATTTCTTACCGCACGTATTCCTCCTGATATTGGTGATGTTAATGGTTCAGCCATTTGATTGTTGTTGTGCTTTTAAATTTTCTTCTTCAATATACTGATGAAGAAGAGATAAATAAATCTCCCTTTCCCAAGGAATCATATTTTCTAGCTCTGTTAAGCTATATTTATGATGT
>CETQ01009509.1_pt1 | contig 10163 bp, 11 predicted proteins | sample 531261 | NCBI WGS metagenome assembly CETQ01 (sample SAMEA2622376, study PRJEB7988) | marine metagenome | biome: marine biome (ENVO:00000447); feature: surface water layer (ENVO:00002042); material: "saline water (ENVO:00002010), including plankton (ENVO:xxxxxxxx)" | depth 5 m
TGATTAGATAATTGATGTTCAAGCTCTTCAATTTTTTTATTATTTGATTCTTTGGTTTTAGAGTAGCTTCTCAATTCATCTAAAGCCTCATATACAATTCCTGGAACTTCTGAAGCTTTAAATAATATGTCTTCTTTATTTTCAATAATGTAATCCTTGAGTTTTAAGGGGCTAAACTGATCTTTTAACCATTTATCAAGATATGGCTCAGCCAAACCCCAAAAATTAAGATCCGGATATATCTGTCTACCCATACCCTCAATATGTATTAAAGTTTTTTGAAGCAAGACTAAGGAAGTTTGCAAAGACAAACCATATTGCCTTGTGCTTTGAAAAAGATACAAAAGAAGCTTGCCAAACTCAATTTCTGATAATGGTTTTTCAAAAATTGGCTCACAACAAGCCCTAAGAGTATTCTCAAGCTCGATATTATTTGTATCAGCATTTACCCAACCAGAGGTAATAAAAAGATTAGAAAGAGATTTATAGTTTTGTTTTAGAACAGCTTGCAACATTCTCGCCAATGTATATCTTTCGTCATTTGATAGAGACCCAGTAATCGCACAATCTATTGCGATATAACCCGGATTATCAGTATTTTTCTTTGAGACAAAGATATTTCCCGGATGCATATCGGCATGGAAAAAATTATCTCGGAAAACTTGATTAAGAAAAATCATTACTCCATTCTCTGCTAACCTTTTTTTATCAATGTCATATTCCTCGATTTGTTTAATATCTGTACAAGGAATACCATCAATCTTTTCCAGCACCATTACATTTGAAGTAGTCAAATCCCAATATACTTCAGGAATATATAATTCATTAGAGTTAATAAAATTTTTTCTTGTAAGATTTGTATTTGAAGCCTCCAGCCTGAGATCAAGCTCTTTAATGATGGTTGATTCATAGTCTCTGATAACCTCATTTGGTTTCAGCCTGTAACTGTCTTTATAAACACTAGAGAAAATTCTTGCAGCTGCCTTTAGTAATCTAAGGTTTTTATTTACCTTCTTCCTAATATTTGGTCTAAGAACTTTTATGACGACTTCGTTTCCATTTTTGAGCCTTGCTGAATGAACTTGAGCCAAGGAAGCTGCAGCTAAAGGGGTTTCATCAAAAGATTCAAATATATTTTCGATAGAATCACCTAGCTCTGTTTCGACAATTTTTTTAAAGGTTGAAACACCAAATGGCTTACAGCTATCTGTTAGGCTTTCAAGCTCTTTGGCAGTCTTGAGATCTAGAATATCAGTCCTTGTTGACAATAATTGACCAAATTTTGTAAAAATAGGACCAAGTGACTCTAAATAAATTGCTAATTTTTTACCATCAGGCTTATAAAACATACCTTTATATAGACCAACAAGTAGCATTTTTAATAATTCGTATGTAACTATTATTAGATTCATTAAATTTTTATAGCCTCTAATCTATCAAGTCGTATTGCCAAATCCCTAAGACGTTTTCGTATCTTTCGTTGCTCATTATCACTATAAACCTCAGAGGTATTAAAGACCTTATTAACAATAGCATAGGTAAACACAGCAGGTAAATTTCCAAAATATTTGTCAATTAAGTAAATAAAATCAACATTTGACTTATGAATTGAATTTAGAAGAACAATAGCTAACTCAGCATCACCATTTATGAAACTTTTATTTAATTTTCCTGAAATCAGAATACGTAGCAACTCAATCAAAGATGCTCTTATTTCAAAATCGAAATCATTTTGCTTAAAACTAATATTAGAAAATTCTTTATCTAAATTTATATAAATTTTTTTGTGCCCTTCTATGTTTAAACAAAAACTTGTAGGAGTAATCTCAGCTAATGATCTTCTAAAATTTGGAGAAGATTCCTCAACGTCTTTAATGAGTTTATTGAAGGGTTTGGCTAAATCAATCATTGCTTCCAATATGAATAGCAACGACTCCGTTAAGTAGGTTATAAAACTTACATTTTTTAAAACCAGAATCTAACACCATTTCTTTTAATAATTCTTGGTCAGGGTGCATTCTTATCGACTCTGCCAAGTACTTATAGCTGTCTGAATCATTTGCAAGAATGGATCCTAGTTTAGGGAGAACATTAAATGAGTACCAGTCATATATTTTTGAAAATGTTGAATTGATCGGTTTTGAAAATTCTAAAATGAGCAGTTTGCCATTTTTTTTAAGACATCTTTTCATTTCTTTCAGCCCTTTTTCTTTATCAGTAAAATTTCTTAGCCCGAACCCAACTGTTATAAGATCAAAAGAATCATTTTTAAAAGGCAAAATTTCTCCACTTAGCTGGCAAAATGAACAATTTGAGTCAAAGCTTTCATCAATCGCTCTATTTCTTCCTTCATTAAGCATGTCATAATTTATATCGCTCATAAAAATACTGGTATTAGGATATTCTTTAGAAATCAGTTTTGAAATATCTCCAGTTCCACTAGCAATATCAAGCACAATATCATTTTCGCCAATAGCAGCTAATTCAATTAATATTCTTTTCCATAATCTATGCATTCCAAATGACATAGCATCATTCATAATGTCATAATTCTTAGATACAGATGTGAATACATCGCCAACAAATTTACTTTTATCAGATTCGTCTACTTCCTTGTATCCAAAATGAGTTTTTTTATTCATTTAAGCCATCTCTAAATTTAATGAAATTATTGTATCTACTTTTGCTTATAACACCATCATATAAATGCTTGATCACATTGCATCCTTTATTGTTAATATGATTGCAGTCATTAAATTTACAATTTCTTGAGGACATATATATTTCTGCAAACCCTTCAATTATTCTATCTTTTGAATATTCAATTAACTCAATGTCACGCATTCCAGGAGAATCAATTATTTTTATATTGTTTGATAGTTCATATAGAGATGATATTGATGTTGTATGAACACCTTGTTCATTTGATAATTCATTTGTTCTTAAATCTTTACCAATAATTTTTGAAGAAAGTGTTGATTTACCAGCGCCTGAGTTACCAACAAATACTACACATTTTTCTTTAATATAATTAATTAGCTCTTCTAAATTATCACCATATTTTGCAGAACAAGCGATTGTTTTTATGTTTATATTTTCATAAATTTCAAACCTTTCTAGATATTCATTGCTTGAATCAAGATCTATTTTATTATTAACTATAAATGGCTCAATGCTAGATAATTTTGCTTTTAAGACCCATTTGTCAATGAACTCATTTGTTGTTGTTGGTTTTGGTGAAACAAGAATACCAACGTGACTAATGTTGGCTGCAAAAAGCTTTTCTTTATTATTGCCTCTTCTAGATAATAACGAAGTCCTATTATTGATTTTAAGTATTTTCCCAGTAAGCCTTTTGCTGTCTTGAATAATTTCTAAATCAACATAGTCGCCAACAACAATGTTCTTAATTGCAATACAACTAAATTCTCCATAATTTGTTTTAACGAGACAGCTATTAGAATAGAATTCAATAACTTGTCCGGTTTGAACTTTTTCCATAATAAGAACAAAATACACTAAAGAGGTGATTATAAGAAGAGATGAAAACATTACAATCTAGAGATAACTTAATTTGGATCGATCTTGAAATGACTGGGTTAGACCCTGAAAAAGAAAGAATTATTGAAATTGCTACCCTAGTTACCGATTCAGATTTAAATATTCTTGCCGAGGGGCCAAATCTTGTAATTTCTCAAGAAATAGAAATCCTTGATGCCATGGACGAGTGGAATCAGACTCAGCACGGATCATCTGGATTAATTGAACAGGTTAAAAGTAGCAATATAACTGAACAAGTTGCAGAAATAGAAACTTTAGAATTTATATCTAAGTATGTTGGTGAAAGGGTTTCGCCTATGTGTGGAAACACAGTATCTCACGATAGGAGATTTTTATATAAGCATATGCCGAGACTCGAGGCATACTTTAATTACAGGCATGTTGACGTATCTTCTTTTAAGGAAGTAGCTGTTAGATGGATGAATGAGGCACAAGTTTACGAGAAGAAAGGAACACATAGAGCCTTAGGTGATATTAAAGAGTCTGTTGAAGAATTAAGATTCTATAAAGATCTTTTTATGCCTGACTAGTCTAATTTTTTTTATTTGATGGTTGAATATTTAGGGGAAAAGGTGATACTTGGCCTTTATTTTCTTTAATTTTTGCTTCTCCCATTTCATTAACTTTATCAATACGTAAAATTGAATTAATAGGTATATAGCTTCTTTCAACATTTGAGAACTCATTCTTTAATTTTTCAGAACTAGGGTCAACCACTAGCTGTTTATCTTTATTGAAGATATACTCTTCCACCTCGATAAAGCCATACATGTCACTTTGGTAGATTTGTTTAGCAAAAACTTCATAAATCTCGCCAAGTTGGATGAAAATTATCTTGTAAACACATTTTGTTTTCATAATACTTAATTATATGGGAATTAAATTCGAGAATTAAAGTTAAAAAAATTTAATAAGATGACAAAAAAATTATTTATTAAAACTCATGGATGTCAGATGAATGAATATGATTCTGCAAAAATGTTTGATTTGCTCGAGGAAAAAGAAAATTTTGAGTTAGCTAAAACAGAAGATGAGGCAGATTTGCTTATATTAAATACATGCTCAATTAGAGAAAAGGCCCAAGAGAAAGTTTTTCATCAGATCGGAAGATGGAGAAAGATTAAAGACAAAAAACCTAACCTTAAAATTGCCATTGGTGGATGCGTAGCATCTCAAGAAGGAGAAAAGATTATTAAGAGAGCTCCAGCAGTAGATATTGTTTTCGGCCCTCAAACATTACATAAACTTCCCGAGTTATATAATGAAAAAGAAAAAACTAATATTAATCAAGTTGATATATCTTTTCCAAAACTAGAAAAATTTTCCCACATCCCAATAAATGGCACCGGAGATCCTTCTGCATTTGTATCAATTATTGAAGGATGTAATAAATATTGCTCTTTTTGTGTTGTTCCAAAAACTAGGGGCCATGAGGTATCAAGAACGATCGAAGACATACTTAACGAAATAGCTGCTTTAGCCGACAAGGGAACAAGAGAAATTCATTTACTTGGACAAAATGTAAATAACTTTAAAGGAACTTACAAAGGGGAAAAATCTTCACTTGCAAAGTTAATTGAGCTGACTGCCAAAATTGATAATATCGAGAGAATAAGATATACGACTAGTCATCCTCATGAATTTAAAGATGACCTGGTTGAGGTCTATGACAAGGTTCCTGAATTAGTTAGCCACGTGCACCTCCCGGTACAAAGCGGTTCTGACAGAATCTTGAAACTAATGAGGAGAAGATATAACGTTGAGAAGTATCTTCATTTAATAGATAGGATTAAGGCTGTTAGGCCAGATATGAGTTTTTCATCAGATTTTATAGTTGGGTTCCCTGGTGAAACTAAAGAAGATTTTGAAGGCACTATGGATGTTATTAACCAAGTAAGATTTGATGAATCATTTAGCTTTATTTATAGCCCAAGACCCAATACAACTGCTTCTGATATGCCTGATGATGTTAGTCAAGATGAGAAAAAAGAGCGACTAAATATTCTCCAGGACAGGCTAAATCAACTCTCTTTCGGTTATAGTAGAAAAAAGGTTGGTACAGTTCAGAGTTGTCTTGTATACGGACAATCAAAAAGAGATCCTGGCCAGCTTCAAGCAAGAACAATATGTAATAGAATAGTTAACTTTTCATCAAATGATATTGATTTAGTTGGCCAAATGATTAATATTCAAATTAATGAAGCACTTCCAAATTGTTTAAGAGGTAATCTACAAAATTAATGTCCAAAGATTCAGCCTTATCTAATCTAGAATTAAATCCTTCCGATGCAAATATTATGGTTAGGTTTGTTGGAGAGCTAAACCAAAATCTTAAGTTTGTTGAGAAAACCTTTGGTGTAAAGATATTTCAAAATGGAAATAAGCTTAAGATTCATGGTGACGAAGATAAAGTAAATCTATCTAAGGATGCTTTAAAAAGAATTTATCGTGCAGCAGGTCAAGGAATAGAAATAACAAAAGAAACACTACATCTTTGTATACAAGATCTTAATAATAAAAATGATATTCAAGAGATTGAAATTAAAACTCCAAAAAAAACTATTATCCCAAGAGGAAAAAACCAAAGAATTTATATTGAGAAGATTCAAAAATATGATATTAACTTTGGGGTAGGCCCAGCAGGTACTGGAAAAACATTTCTTGCAGTTGCTGCTGCTGTTGATTCTTTGTTAAATGAAAAAGTTGATAGAATTATTCTTGTAAGACCCGCAGTTGAAGCCGGTGAAAAACTAGGCTTCCTGCCCGGAGATTTATCACAGAAAGTAGATCCTTATTTGCGCCCTCTTTATGATGCTTTATATGAAATGTTAGGTATAGACAAGACAGAAAAGTTATTGATGAAGGGAATTGTTGAAATAGCACCTCTTGCATACATGAGAGGAAGGACGCTAAATAATTCATTTATAATTGTTGATGAAAGTCAAAATACGACGAAAGAACAAATGAAAATGGTTCTTACCAGAATGGGTTTTGGTTCACAACTTGTCATTAATGGTGATTTGACTCAAGTTGATTTACCCAAACAAATAAAATCAGGCTTATCTCATGCAATGGAAATAGTTAAAGATACTGATGGAATTGGCTTTACAGATTTTTCATCTAAAGATGTTATAAGACACCCTTTAGTTAAGAAAATTATAGATGCATACAAATTTTTTGAAGAAAAAACAGGACTCTAAGTGAGTCTAATTATTTCTAATCCTAAAAACTTTATAATAAATGAGTCTCTAATGAGTAAGCTTATGTCAGCCTTTGAAACCATTTCGTTACAAGAAGGCTTATCAAATTCATCTATCAATATGCGAATAGTTGATGACAAAGAGATGACCGCACTTAATAAAAAGTTTAGAAATAAGGATTCGTCAACAAATGTTTTATCATTTACAAACGATGACATATCTTCAACTTTTACCGGTGATCTGGGCGATATAGCAATAAATTATGATTTCATTAAGAAAGAGTCAAAGAAACAAAATAAAAATTTCGATGACCATATGATTCACATGTTGGTTCATGGGATATATCATATATTAGGGTTTGATCATAAAAATGATGAAATGGCAGAATTTATGGAGGAAAAAGAGATCGCCATATTAAATGAGTTAAAAATTAGAAACCCTTATAAATAAATGAACGAAAAACAAAAAAGCGAAGAAAGTCAGCCCCCGTCCGGATTTATTGGCAAAATAAAAAAATACTTTAGAAATCCATTCTTTATCAAAACTCAATCCGTATCAGAAGTAACAGATTTCTTGAAGGACGCAGCCGATCAGAAAGTAATAGATAAAGAAGCAGAATCAATAGCAAGAAAAGCAATTAAACTTGGAGATATAACAGCTAAAGAAATAATGGTGCCGAAAGTTGATATGGTCACCATTCACATAGACGAAGACACAAATGAAATAGTTAAGAAAATTATTGATTCTGGCCATTCCAGATATCCTGTACTTGGCAATGAACGAAATGAAGTTATAGGTATACTGTTAGCAAAAGATATTTTGCCTAAACTATTTAAAAATAGCTTAGATTTTGACATTAACGGAATGCTAAGAGATCTAAATGTTGTTCCGGAAACAAAGAAGATAGATTCTTTGCTAGAAGAATTTAAAGAAGATAGATCGCATTTAGCTGTTGTAATTGATGAATATGGAGTAATTTGTGGATTAATTACTATCGAAGATATTCTAGAAGAGCTTGTTGGAGAAATTGAAGATGAGCATGATGTAGATCTCGATGAGATAATAGAGCTTTCAGACAATACTTACAGCGTTGATTCTAAGATAGAATTAGAAGAATTTATAAGTTTTTTTCAGCTAGAAATCGATCCTCTTACAATTGATGCTGAAACGCTGGGCGGACTATTCATATCAAAATTCGGTATGCTTCCTAAAGTTGGAGATAAAATTAATATAAACAATGTTTCAATTAAAGTTCTAGATACTGACAGCAGAAGAATTAAAAAATTCAAAGTTACAAAAAATTCATGATTATGAAGAATGTATTAGTTCCATTATTTTTTGGAATAATCGGAATATTCGCATTTGCGCCCTTCTCTGTAAAGTTATTGATATTTATTTCATACGCTTATCTTATTTATATAATTATTTACCATGATAAGTCCCTATTCTTAAAAGTTTTTTTATGGGGCGTTGGTCATTGGGGATTAGGAATGTCTTGGATAATAGTAAGTGTTTACTATTACGGAGAGACAACTATAGCATTATCTATATTTCTATATATATTACTAGTAGTCATATTGACACTAGTGTTCACATCACCTTTATTATTCATTAGAACCATATTAAATAAGATATCTATAAACAGTGATTTGTATGTAATTTTAGTTATATCTAGTTTTTTAATCTTAAGTGAGTTAAGTAGATACTTCTTACTAAATGGCGTACCGTGGTTGATTCCTGGCAACATATATTTAGATACTCTTACCCAAAATATATATCCTTTATTTGGCGTTACACTGACCTCTTATTTGATTTATATTTTATGCTCATATCTCGCAATTTCTTACCACAAGAAAAATAGATTATTTATTCCTATTCTTTTAATAGTTTTTTCAGTGTTACCAAGCTTTAATAAAACTTTTGAATTAAAGGAAGGACTAACAATATCAATTGTTCAACCCTCTTCAGATCCTTTCTTAAAATATGATAATAATTACTATAGTACAATTGAAGATAATTTAATTAAACTGCTGATGTCTTCATCAAAGACTTCTGAAATAGTAGTTATTCCTGAGGCTGAGCTGCCATATCCAATACAAAGTACTAACTTCAACAGATTTATTAATAAAATTGAAAATAAGGATAAATTAATAATGGGTGTCTGGGATGTTGAAGATAATTTGGTCTATAACAGTATTTATAATCTTAAAAATAACAATTCATATAAGAAGACACATTTAGTTCCATTTGGAGAATATATACCGTTTGTATCTAGCCTGAGAGGCCTCATAGGATTTTTCGACTTGCCAATGTCAAATGTGTCACATGGACCTAAAAATCAAGAAAATATACTAATTATGAACAATGTAAATGTAGCAACGCCAATATGCTTTGATATAGCTTTTGCTAACACAGTAAGAAAAATGAACAAAAGTTCTTTTTTGATGATAAATATTTCAAATGATACTTGGTTTGGGAACTCTATTGGCCCACACCATCATTTAAGCATATCTAGGGTAAGATCAATCGAAAACAATAGGTGGACTATTAGGGCTACAAATGATGGTATATCTGCAATAATTAATAATAAAGGAACAATTGTTGATAAATTAGATAAGGGGACATCAGGTATACTTGAAGGTAAGGTAGAATTAATTGAAAAAAATAGCTTTTATAATAGATTTGGATACTTATTATCCTACATTATTTCGTTTATAATCGTATCTTTAAGCTTATCCAAATATTTATGGAAAAAATTCTTAATAAAATAACAATATTCATGGCTTTAATATATTTATCAATTAATATATTTGCATCAGATACGCTTGATCAAACCAATGTTCTTATAGATATATCTGAGCAGCGTCTATATTTGTTAAAGGATGACAAGATTATTCAAAGTTTCCCTATTTCTTCATCTAAATATGGAGAAGGTAGCCAAGAAAATTCCTTTAAAACACCTCTAGGGAATCACTCTATTAAGGAAATGATAGGCAATAACGCAGTACCTAATACTGTTTTCATTTCAAGGATAGATACAAAAAGACTAGCAAATATAATTAAAGCAGATCTTGATACTGAGGATGATTATGTAACCTCAAGGATATTATGGTTAGAAGGGGCTGAAGAGGGCTTTAATAAAGGTCCAGGAATAGATTCCTATGATAGATATATTTACATACATGGAACACACGAGGAGGGCTTAATTGGACAAAAAGCATCTCATGGATGTATAAGAATGTTTAATGATGATGTAATAACACTGTATAATCAAGTTAAAATAGGGACAAAAGTCCATATAAAAATATAAATATTGAACTGTAAATAATATCTAGAAATTATTGGCAACTGAAGACATCTCAAAGCCTAGTTTTTGTTTCCTATCATCTAAATTAGGTGCTT
>CETQ01134466.1_pt1 | contig 10138 bp, 8 predicted proteins | sample 531261 | NCBI WGS metagenome assembly CETQ01 (sample SAMEA2622376, study PRJEB7988) | marine metagenome | biome: marine biome (ENVO:00000447); feature: surface water layer (ENVO:00002042); material: "saline water (ENVO:00002010), including plankton (ENVO:xxxxxxxx)" | depth 5 m
CAGCTTCAAACCTGGAAAGTAACGTATCGAGGACAGTACCCGGCTCAGATAATAGTCCAGCTGGTAAGATTGGCCAATTTTTTGGAAGCGCTGCTGCCACAGGAATATTTCTTATTACAGATTTTTCCCAAGCATCTAGCCAAATTTCAATTTGTTTTACTCTATCATTACATTCGTGGTCTACTCTAGCAAACCACCCAGATGCTTCACTAACCATTTAAATCAATGATACTACAATCGTTTGCTTTTTGAAAGATTGTATCTAATTTACATTCAATTTTCAAGACTGAATACATCCTGATCCAACTCAATAATCATCTTTTTTTGTAATAATATTGAAATTGCTTCATCTACTTCTTTTTCATTTACTGATAAATGCTCAAATTTCTTTACTAAATCTAAATAATGTACAACATTATTACCAGTTTTTTTCTCAATTTCCATCATATTCAGTATATGCTCTGAAACTATTGCGAGTAATGGGTCGTCATCGAAACCAAGAGACCCAAAATCCACTATTGCATCCCCGTCTGGTTCACTATCAATTGAACTATCTCCTTTTTCTGAATTTGTTTGATTATTTTCATATACATCAAATAAATTCTTCTGATTAGGGTCTTTTATTACTACTTCTCCAGCAACTTCTCTTTGCCTCTTTAATCTCTTCACCAAAGTTTCAATACGATGCAATCTTTGTTCTAATCGTAATCTTTCCCTTCCAAGATGCCCCTCAACTAATTCTAATTCATCTAGAGCTCTTTCATGTAACCACTTTGATAAATCCCAATTTGGATCTAATCTTAACATCGTTTCCCATAACCTCGCAACAGAATCAGGAAGAACCCCGACATCGATGCGAGAGGAATCTTTTCTATCTCTTGGCCCTTGCTCCATAACTACCCATCGCAGTCGACCGTCTATCAATTATCGCATCGCTCATTAGATTAATTGAAGGAGTTGAAGTGATAAATGAAGTCGTTCTGCCAAGACACATGACTGCCTACCGTCTGACTGTTTTACCCGGAGACGGTACTGGAAAAGAAGTTGCTAAAGAGGCACAAAAAATTTTACAAGTTTTTCAAGAACATAGTCCCCTCGATTTTGACATAACCGAAATTCCATGCGGAGGAGAATACTATCTAGAAACTGGGATGGAGTGGCCAGAAGGATCATTTGAACACTGCAGAGATAATTCTGATGCTATTTTACTAGGTGCAATAGGTTGGCCAGATGCAAAGTTACCTAATGGCGATAATGCTGGAGGTTCAGTAATACTTGGACTACGTTCTGGATTGGATTTGTATGCCAACATTCGTCCAGTTAAATTATATGCGGGAGTAGATCATAAAATACATGGAAATTACACGCAAGTCTGGGACTCTAAATTGGTGGATATGGTACTAATTAGAGAAAATACAGAAGGATTATACCACTCATTACTTCGACGTTCAGCATTATCTGTAGCTGGAAAAAGTCCTGACGATCCAGTAATAATTGAAAAATTTCCCGGATTGGAGGGAGAGGTTGCATGGGATCTAAGGCCAATTTCAAGAAAAGGTAGTCAAAGAGTAATAAACTTTGGATTTAAATTAGCTAGCCGAAGAATGGAAAAAACCGGAGTTCAACAAAAAGTTACATGTGTGGACAAAAGTAATGTCGCCAAAGGATGTAGACTTTTTAGAAAGGTATTCAAAGAAGTTGCATCTGAATATCCGGAATTACAAACACATGAAGCATATATTGATGCTTTTACTATGTGGCTTATTCGTAGTCCCGAAGATTTGGATGTTGTAGTCCTGCCGAATATGTTTGGAGACATTGCGACCGATCTTGCATCAGTATTACAAGGCGGATTGGGCATGGCAGCTAGCGCCAATATAGGAGATAATCATATGCTATTCGAACCAGTTCATGGATCAGCACCCCAACACGCTGGTAAAAATATTGTAAACCCAATAGCAACAATATCTTCTGTTCAATTAATGTTTGATAATTTAGGTTCCAAGCACCATGATAAAGATGCCACATTATGCGCCGAGTTACTCGATAGAGCTATTTCAGAGCATTTAGCTGAAGGAAAAATAATCACTTATGATTTAGGAGGAAATGCTTCAACCTCAGAAGTTGGCACTGCAATTGCAGATAGATGTATTATATTACTAAAAGAGGCATTTAACAATTGATTAGAATTATTTTTTAACCATTATCGCTCAAAAAATGATAGTTTTTCAAAATCACGCAATACTTAGCTTAAAAATTTTATACCAGTCATTTCTTCACTAATACTCCAAAGTCGTTTAGCAGTTTCTTTATCTTGAGCCTTTTTGTTAATCTTTGCCTTACCTGTTCGACCTCTCATTTCTATTATCCCAGTTGGTCCCCAATAGATATATTCAGTAGCTTTTTGATTTGTTGCGGCAAAGAGAGTGGCTTCTGAACCCTTTTTTGCAGATATAGCAAAAAATACATTCAGAATTCGCCATAAAATCGAGTATCTCTGTAATTCAGTATTAGAATATCCCGGATGACTAGCTAAGGAAATTGTTGAAAATCCGCCAGCCTTTAAGCGACGATCTAATTCTATTGCAAAACATAAATTAGAAATCTTACTTTGTGAATAAGAACCCCACTTACTATATTTTTTCTTTTCACTGTTCAAATCATTGAAATCAATAATTCCAGGATTATGTGCTATGCTTGAAACAGTTATTATTCGTCCATTATCATTTTTTTCCAGAAGAGGAAGTAGTAAACCAGTTAGAGCAAAATGACCCAGATGGTTCGTACCAAATTGTAACTCAAAATTATTTTTTGTTTTTGAATAAGGAGGAATCATTACTCCTGCATTATTAATTAAGACATCTAACCTATCATTCTCGTTTATGAATTTCTTTGCAAAATACCTGATGTTATCCAAATCTGCCAAATCTAATTGATATAATTTGATATTTGCTTTCGGAAAATCTTTGAGTATTTTTTTCCTTGAATCTGAAGCCTTTTCCAAATTTCTACATGCCATTACTACATAAGCACCTTTAGAGGCTAACATATACGCCATATGATAACCGATTCCGGTATTAGATCCAGTAATAATTACAACTTTACCAGTTTGATCTTCCATCATTTTAATTTTCCAATTCATTAATTTCATCCCTTTATTTTCTTTTCTTTTATTCCAAATAAGAACCGTGTAACTTTATTACGTCGTACTATTTCAAAAAAAATCCAACAAGTCAATAATACAAATAGAGTTGAAAAGAGTATTGCAGAATAATTTTTGAGACCAAAATCAGTCGATAATCTTAGTCCGGCGAATGTAAGTGGCATATGTACGATATAGAATGGATAAACTCCTTGATTTAGATATGCTAAGTTCTTACTCGGTTTATTGAGAAAAAATGAACCCCAGGAGAATATTGTTAGACACCAAAACCAAGCATGAAAACTATGGATTAAACATGCAAAAATAGTCATTTTATTATGTACTATGCTATTTTCTAATAGCCAACCGCCATCAATGTAAGGAATACCGCTTTTGTGTTGCTCTAATCGTATCCAAATAAAAATTATTGTTAGCAGTAAAGTAATAACTGTGATATTATAACGCTGATTTTCTAAAAAATTATAATAGTGCTCTTTTGCAATTATACAAATATATCCAAAGGCAAAGAAGACAAAGAACCAAAACCATTCATATCCAACACCAATATATCCTGGAAACCATGGCTTGAATAGTATTTCAGTTAATGATAAAACAAGTGGTAGAATCAATAGGATACCTGTAAACTTAGGAATCGTAAAGAAAGATTGAACAAAACGTGCCACATCCCCTTCTGGATTTTTACTTACATAATGAAAAATTGGAGTCATAAATAGTGAATATTGAAATAAATTCCAAAGAAACCAAAGATGACCTAGTGCAATCAATTTACCAAATATTGGTATCCAAAAAACTAGAGATCTCCAAACAATCCCTTCAAGAAATGAAATAGAAAGACTCATTGGTTCAAGTTTTTCATCTCCAAGAATTATTGAACCAACAAAGCCTATAGTCCATGCACCGAAAAACATGGGGATTAGCAAACGTTGACTCCGCTCTTTTAGAAATGTCTTCCAAGTCCGACTTTTGAAAGCAAATGCAGTACCCATTCCCGATATCATGAATAATGCTGCAAGTCGCCATTGGTGCATCCAATGCAAAATCATGCTAGTAAAAGTGACCGATTCAGCACTGTAGTCATTACTTTCATCTACGAATTCAAGCTCATTTTTGTCTCTTATTTCCTCAATATTGGGATTAATCTCTGCACCATAGGTTGACCAATATATTCCTATTGCAACATGAAAAGGAATCAATAGTCCAAAAAGAATAACTCTTAGCCAATCGATATCATAACGTCTAATTGTTTTTTTTAATAGTGGAAAAGGTACTTCTGAATTTTCAGAACTCAATTCTATTGCCACCATTTTAGATTCCTGTCAAAGCAATTAAATTAAATCTTATTTATGAATTTCAAATTCAGAGAGTATTTTAAGATAAAGTTATTTGAGGTTTTCATTGCCCCTTTACATGGAAAAACATCCTGTATTGTTCAATCCTGTTTTGATTGCGGGTTGTTTAATAATTCTAACTGGTTTTTCAATCCGTGCATCTTTTGGAGTATTTCAAATACCCATAGAAGACGAATTTGGTTGGTTAAGAGCTGAATTTAGCCTTGCCATTGCCATTCAAAATTTGGCTTGGGGAATTGGAGCACCAATATTTGGAGCAATAGCTGAGAAAATAGGAGATCGCAAATCTATTGTTATTGGGGTATTATTTTACTCTCTTGGATTAGTCTTAACAGCTGGTGCAACCACATCTATTGAGTATCAAATATATGAGGTATTAGTCGGTTTTGGTATTGCAGGAACAGGTTTTGGAGTTGTACTTGCAGTAGTTGGTCGAGCAAGTGCCCCTGAACATAGATCTATGAGCTTGGCAATAACAACTGCTGCTGGTTCTTTAGGTCAAGTAATTGGTCCGATTGCTGCTGTCGCACTTCTAAACCAAGTTTCCGTACAAACCGTTTTCCTTATTTTTGCTGCATCGATACTAACAACTTTATTTTTATTGCCTTTAATGAAGTCTCCTGCACCTACTTCTAAAGAACAATTAGAAGAGAAAATGGGTGATATCTTAAAATTAGCCTTCAAAGACCCCTCATTCACTATGGTATTTATTGGATTTTTTTCCTGTGGTTATCAATTAGCGTTTATAACAGCACATTTTCCTGCACTTGTCACTGAAATGAGCTCACCAATAGATCCTTCTGGTTGGTGTGGAGATTTAGGGATAGAAACTACAGCCGCTCTTGGAGGATTTTCCATTTCTGTAATCGGCTTTGCTAATATATTAGGAACTTTACTTGCAGGATGGGCCGGTAAAAGATATCCCCGAAAGTGGATATTATCTGGAATTTATGCAGGACGTTCCATAGCAGCAATATGGTTCATTTTGACACCTATTACACCTAATTCAATTCTAATATTTTCATTTGCTATGGGATTCCTTTGGCTTGCAACAGTTCCATTAACTAGTGGATTAATTGCACATATTTATGGTTTAAAATATATGGCTACCCTATATGGAATAGTATTTTTCTCACATCAATTAGGTAGTTTTACCGGCGTATATCTCGGAGGAATACTATACGACATTCATGGGTCATATAATTTCGTATGGTGGGTCGGAATAGCAGCAGGTATCATTTCTTCTCTAATACATATTCCAATTCGGGAAGAATCCCGATTAAAAAATCTGAAAAAAGCGTAATTATTGTGGGTATTCTGGTTGCTTGATTCTAATTATGGAAAATGTAAATAAGATCATAAATAAACTACCGATGATAATATTCCAATTAATTAATTTTTCAAATAACACTACAATTACAAATGAAAATACCAATAACATTAACAGAATAATATGAATTAGAGGAGCGCCCTTTAATCTTGGATCTAAGAAATTATAAATATAGACCCCGGCTAAAATTACATACAATCTCGCCCAAAAAACATAAATTATACCAAAAATTATCCCATAAGAAAAATATCTCCAATCCATCTCCATATTATTTATAATCAATGCAATTCCTAATATTACAACATTCAGGTTATGCATTACTATTTCATACCAATAAAATAAATGATCAATATTATTCCCCCTATTCAGTTCATTGTCTATGATATGAAAAGAAACGACAAATGTCACCAATATTGCGCAACTGTATGCTGTAGCAAAAAGTGCAGGGCTAGAAATAAGCATCCAATCGGGAACTTCGTTACCAGAAATATGAATCCATGATGCCATAGCAGAAATTGCGAAACTTAAACCAAAAAGACCAAAATGCCACATTGTAAAAGCCGCAAGACGGGTTATGCCTGATGAATGCCTTTTACGATTAATTCGTTCTTCGAAATAAAGAGGATAATCAGGAGATCCCTTGGGGTCTAATGCTACCCACGCCAAGGTCACTAAGCTCAGTATGGCACATAAAGTACGAAATATTGCAAGCATTTCATCAGACAAATAATTTGAAGAAACAACAGTATCTAATGTCGGTACATCTACTAACAAATTACTTTGGAAAATAAAAAACATCGTAATAAATAGAACAAATATTGTTATTAAGGCAGTTTCTTTATGCATATCTTTTTTACCATAATCAATTAATTTAGGCATTTGATACATCTCATTATACTCTATGATTGACCTTCACTATTCAGTTATTTATACAATTCGTTCTTAGAATTATATAGAACAAAATCACATTTATCAAAAAATCATTATAAAACTATAAAATATGAATTAGTTAGTTGTAGGTGTGCAACAATATGTCATAGGTACTATTTTGTTGTCAACAGGAATCTATCTTTTCAGAGACCCCGCTGAAAAAAAAAGGATGGTAGTTGGGCATTATGCATTAGGGATATCAATCAATAACACACGGCTTTACAGAATTTTTGGATTAATTGGAGCAATAATAGCATATTTCATATATGAATCCAAAATTGTATCTCATATTCCATCAGATTTTCCTATCCCACAAAGTATCATGGTTGTATTAATTTTGTTAATTGGAGCATTCATGGCTCGTTCCTTTGTACAGACAACTGAAGATTTTATTTCAGTAGGCGGGCCCACTATTTTATTTGTTTTTACCTATGACTATTTAAAATTTGAAAGAAATATCGATCTCCTAGAATATATTTCAAAATTACCTGCAATCCCAAATATTACAAATGATGCACTGGAATATATTATCCTATTGATAGTTATATTCTTGTCTTATGTATTTAGGAGAATTTTACGTAAATCCATGCCAATAATTCTTGCTGGTTTTTTCTCAGGACTCCTAATAGCTAATGGTTTGAATATTCTTTTCAAAGGTGTTTTACCAACCTCCCGTCAAGAATTAGAATTACAATTGTCTGGAATAATTGCAATTCTCAGTATTTCATATCAAATTTATTATAACAGGAAAAAAAGAAATGAAAAGAAAAATAGTAATCAAGAAATAACTCAAAAAAAACCAACCAATATTAAAATCACCTGTCCAGCTTGTTCGGAATACACAGTTCATAAAATAATCAATAGAAAGGCAACAAATCGTGGTGTTGAAGTTTTAATTCAATGCACGGGAAAAAATGTATTTGATACAATTTGTGGTCACTATCAAACTGTTAGCGAGAAAAATTAATAAAATTATTTTTCGAGATTATAACTCTATAATTTGATTGTTATTATCTACATGAACAATTTTCGGCACATGTCCACTGACCTCTTCCGCATCTAAGATAACATATGTACATAAAATCACTAAATCTCCAGGACTTATCAAATGCGCAGCTGCTCCATTAATACATACTTCTCCTGAACCTCTGGGTGCTTTTATTGCATATGTTTCTAACCTAGAACCATTTGTTATATCTAAAACTTGTACCTTCTCCCATTCGACTATATTCGCTGCATCCATTAGATTTTCATCAATTGAAATAGAACCTATGTAATCTAAATTCGCTTCAGTTACAATCGCTCTGTGTATCTTTGAATTAAGCAACTGCCTTCCGTTGACCATGTCATAATGCCATTTACTTTCTAATTTAATAATAGCCATCCTACAATTACAAATTATATTTTTTTGATGATACTATAACATCTAATTGATACAATAAAACAAAATCAAACAATTTATTCATAAGTGATAATAACTCGTATAGGAGTACTTAGGTGATTGTAGTGAGAACAAGACTGACAGATGATGTAAATATACAAGCCAAAAAGAAAACTCTCTCTGCAATATTTCTAGTTTCAATAATGATTTTCAGCACGCAAATGTATTCTTTTCAAGATTTTAATACCAAATCCGATTTAGTCAATGAAACAGAATCTCCTAATAAATCTCTTTTTCAAGAAACATCTTTGCCATCTGAAGAGCCAAATGGCCAATCATTAGAATCCCAAAATACGGATTTTTTCAATCATCCCATGTATACAGATATTTTTTATAACGATCCAGCATCTTCCTACGGGAAGATTTCTGACCCAGCAGCACTTTCATTAAATCCAGATTATGAATTTTATTTGGAAGAGACTAATACGGACGATCATGACAATGACGGAATAAGCGATCTAAATGATTTAGATGATGATAACGACGGAATAAGCGATCTTATTGAGAGATTTGATGGATGTTATGGTACCGATCCTTTTGACCATGATAACGACGGTATTACTGACGAGTTTGACTGGGACGACGATAATGATGGGATTTTAGAAGGGCCGATTGATTGGGATGGACAGGGTTCAGACCCAAGAAATGTAACCTCAGATAGATACGTAATACCTACTACTATTCACCCATGGACTCTTACTGAGGTTGGAGCTGGTTATTTGGTGGATCAAAATCCGTTCGATCATGATAATGATGGAGTGCCCGATGAAGACATAGATGGTAGTGGAAAAGGTACGTACGACGAAGACGATGATAATGACGCTCGTTTAGATCAATTTACATGGCCATGTGATTTTGATGGAGATGGTGAACAAGATTATTTTGATGATGATGATGATAATGATGGTGTAGAAGACATTTGGGATGTTCATCCTTGGAATGACCAGTTAACATCCAATATTACTCTCTCTGCTCCTTGGGCAGAGGCTGAGGTATGGGCAGGTACAGATGAATATGATATTTCCATGTCTAATGCTGGACTTTCTAATCAGTCAATAACTATCGAAGAAGGCGATACAATAATATGGACAAACAATGCAATATCTGATCGAACTGTTAGGGCAGGTGATGCTTCTTTTGATAGTGGACCAATTGCTCCAGGTGACTCTTTTAGTCACACGTTTAATGATATTGGTACAGTAATCTATGCAGATCCGGATTCATCTTTTTACGATGGTGAAGTTGTAGTAAGAGAAGAATCTGGAAAATTATTCCCAGAAGCATTTACTATTGACCCTGCAGTTTATGGTACTGATACATTTGATTTCGTCACAAAGGAAAGAACAGTATGGCATCCATTGGAACAAACATTTACACAAATTATAGATGGAGATTTAGATGATGATGGAATACCTAATTTTATTGATCCAGATAATGATAATGATGGATCTCCAGACTCTTCTGATACAGATGATGATAACGACGGCCTTCTAGATATGTGGGATGTAGATGATGATAATGATGGAATACCTGATAGTTGTATGCAAGTAGATACTAATGGAGACGGTCAAGGAGATCTTCCTAATGAACAACCAATTGGTATTCCTGGCATTGATTGTGAACTTGATTATGATAGAGATGCAGATGATGATATTTACAGGGCCATAGACTCTGATTATGACTTAGTTTGGGATTGGAAAGATACAGATCTTGGCGCCCCAATATCTCCTGATAGTTTATTAGGTAATCCAGCAATAGATATTACAGACCTCCCATACGATTTGGATAATGATGGCATAGTAAACGAATTAGACTCATTCATGAATTCTACAATTTCTGAAGTTGACTCATGGAATTGCCCATCTCTTGAAAATCCTAATCCACAAAACCCAGATGATAATTGTATACTTATGCGTAAATCATAC
>CETQ01000696.1_pt1 | contig 10136 bp, 7 predicted proteins | sample 531261 | NCBI WGS metagenome assembly CETQ01 (sample SAMEA2622376, study PRJEB7988) | marine metagenome | biome: marine biome (ENVO:00000447); feature: surface water layer (ENVO:00002042); material: "saline water (ENVO:00002010), including plankton (ENVO:xxxxxxxx)" | depth 5 m
ATAGTTTATGCAGCTTCAGATAAAAAAAGAGGCTTTTCAAGCTATAATTTAGAAATAGACAGAGATATTAAAACTATTTCCGGTATTATGGAGAGTGAATCAAAAGATTTACTAAATAAGTTTTTTAAAAAGATTAGAGATTAAAATTCATCAGCTTTTTCTCTCATCTTTCTAATATTTTCCTCACTCAGAGTATAATCTTTTAATTTTTTTCCTTTCCATCTATGGGCAAGAAATAAGGGCATAAATATTAAGGTTCCGGTAAGGACGGATATACCAATTATAATATCACCAATTTGTTCTCCCAAAATTTCTTTAGAAAATATTCCAATGAAGATTCCAATAAAGACTAGGTATGATAATATTTTAACTAAAACTTTCATGTAGTTTAATTTGATAAATCCTTTAATTGTTCTTTAGTTAACCTAGACGGTGCGTCAATCATAAGATCTTTACCAGAGTTATTCTTCGGAAAGGCAATAAAATCTCTTATAACATCTTTTCCTTTAAGAACTGCTGCAAGTCTATCAAGCCCAAATGCAATACCACCATGAGGAGGCGCTCCATACTTTAATGCATCAATTAAAAACCCAAATTGACTTGTATATTCTTCTTTACTCATTCCTAAAAGTTCAAATATTTTCATTTGAGTATCAAAATCATGAATTCTTATCGATCCACCACCTATTTCATTTCCATTAAGAACTAGATCATATGCATTTGCTATCACTTTTTCAGGTTCTGTGTCTAACAATTTTAAATGTTCAGGTTTAGCTGATGTAAAAGGATGATGCATGGAAAAAAATCTTTTTTCATCCTCGTCCCATTCAAAAAGAGGAAAATCGGTAACCCATATTGGGCATATCTTTTTATAATCAATCAATTCAAATCTTTCTGCAAGTTCTATTCTTAAAGAACCAATTTGAGTTAAAGATTCCTTTTTATTGCCAGATAAAATAAATATTATATCCCCAGGCTCGGACGATATTTTATTCAAAATTGACTTTAAATCTTCTTCTGAAAAAAACTTGTCAAATGATGACTTAACTGAAGAATCTAAATTATTTTTAATCCACAATAGTCCAGTTGCCCCAACCTGTGGTCTTTTAATCCAATCAGTTAAGCTGTCAATCTCCTTTCTTGTAATTTCAGATTTATTTGCAACTTTAATACAACATGAAAAGTCATTATTATCAAACAATTGGAAACCTTTACCTTTTAATTCATCTGTTATGTCATTGATTTTCATATCATATCGAAGGTCAGGTTTATCAGTTCCATAATTTTCGATAGCATCATTATAAGTCATTCTTTCAAACTTAACATTATCTTGATTTAAAAATCTAGAGAATAATCTGGACATCAATCCTTCAAATTGTTTAAAAATATCTTCTTGATTTACAAAAGACATTTCACAATCTATTTGAGTAAATTCTGGTTGTCTATCAGCTCTTAAATCTTCATCTCTAAAACATTTAACAATTTGATAATACTTGTCAAGACCACCTATCATCAATAACTGTTTAAAAATTTGAGGTGATTGAGGTAATGCATAATAATGTTCAGGGTTAAGTCTACTGGGAACTATAAAGTCTCTTGCACCTTCTGGGGTGGACTTAATTAAACATGGAGTTTCAATATCGATAAATCCATTTTCGGATAGATAATTTCTTACTTCAAGTGATAATTCATGTCTGAAAATTAAATTTTCTTTCACTGGTTCTCTTCTAATATCGAGATATCTATATTTCATTCTTAATTCTTCACCGCCATCTGATTCATTTTCAAGAGTAAATGGTGGAACAAGTGATTTATTTAAAACTTTGAGACTAGATACAAGAATTTCTATTTCACCAGTACTTATCTTTTCATTAATTTTTTTTCTTTCTATAACAGTCCCCTCAATTTCAATTACAAACTCTCTCCCAAGTTCAGTAGCTAAATTGAATATCTTTTCACTTGATCTCTCTTTATCAAAAACTAATTGTGTAATGCCATATCTATCTCTTAAGTCAATCCAAATTATAAAGCCTTTTTCTCTAACCTTATTCACCCAACCAGAAAGTTTTACATTTTGATTTATGTTAGATTTAGATAATTCCCCGCAATTGTTAGTTCGATTCATAAAAATTATATGTAAATATAGCTAGATATTTTTTAGTTTGATTCGACCAAGATGTATTAAAAAGTACATGGTTGGAACAATTATCAAGGTTAAAAAAGTAGCAAATGTAATTCCGAAAATAACAGTCCAAGCTAAAGGTCCCCAAAAGATTACATTATCGCCACCAAAATAGATATTTGGATTAAAATCTGATAGTAGAGTGAAGAAATCAATATTAAGGCCAACAGCAAGAGGAACCAAACCAAAAATTGTTGTAATAGCAGTTAATAAAACTGGTTTGAGCCTAGCTTTTCCTGCCATTTTAACTAGTTCAAGAGCTGAGCTTTTGTCAATTAATTCGTTTTTAGATAGATTCAAATCAATTTTTTTCCTTTTGAATAATAGGTCTGTGTAGTCAATTAATACAACAGCGTTATTAACCACAATTCCTGCTAATGAAATGATACCAAGCATTGTCATTAAAATACTAAAGGTTAAATTAAAAATAACTATTCCAAGAAAAACTCCTGTAAAACTTAATATAATTGAGATTAAAACAATCAATGGTTTTGAGACAGAATTAAATTGAAATACTAATAATAGAATTATAAGAGAAATTGCAGTTAAAAGAGCTGAAGATAAAAATTCTTGGTTCTCTTCTTGCTCCTTAATTTCTCCAGTAAACTTGAAACTTACATTTTCAGGTGTTTCAAATCCACTTAAAGCAATTTCTGCTGTATTAACAATTTGATTAGCATTAGATCCTGCTAATATTGAAGAATACAATGTAACAACTCTTTGAAGATCTATGTGTTTAATTGCATTGAAAGCTGCAGTATTTTTTTCTTGAACAACTGATGCTACAGGAACCTCTTTGATTACTCCTGAAGACTGGTCTCTAAATATAATATTCTGATTTAGTATCGAACTCAAATCATTCTTATACGCATTTTCAAATCTAACATTTATCTCATAATCTTCACCATCTAGCTTGAAGACTCCTGCCTTGGTTCCAATTATGGAATTTCTAATAGTTTGACCTACAAGGCCAGCAGGAATACCCAATTCTCCGGCTTTCTTTTTATCGACTAAGAATTCTAGGCCAGGCTTACTCTTGGTAACATCTATTTTTAGTTGTTCAATTCCTTCTATATTTTCTTGATTTAAGAAGTTTTTCATCGAAATAGCAGTCTCAATAAGTTGCTGATAATCATCACCATATATTTCTATGTTTACAGGATAACTAGATGGTGGGCCTTGAGAGTCTTTTTCAACTAAAATTGCAATGCCGGGAAACTTTTCAATTAAATTAAGTTGTATCTCTCGTCTAAGATCTTCACTAGAAATACCCCTTCTGTATTTGAACTCTCTCATGGTCATTGTTATTAAAGATTTATGAGGTGTTCCAGCACCAGTTGATGATAATGAGCTACCAGCACCATCTCCTACATTGGAAATAGAAGATTCAACTAAAAAATTATAGTTCTTGTCTAGATACTTTGGGTTGTTTATTACACTATATATTTCATTTTCTACGAGTTTGGATGTCTCATTTGTTTTTAATATATCCGTCCCTTCAGGATATTCAACAGAAACTAAAATTTGTTGTGGTTCATTGTCTGGAAAAAACTCAATTTTTGGTGGGAAAAGACCCATTAAAAAAATTGAAAAGATAAATAATCCGAAAGTACCAGAAATAAATATATATGGCTTGATACCAGACAATGCATATGCTAGAAACTTTGAATAATTATTTTCTAATATTGGTAAAATTTTATCCTTGAATCTGTCTATCTGTTTTTTTAAGAATATTTTATAAAGCCATAGAAAAACAGTTATCAATAGGAATAGTGAACCAAAAATTCTAGTTGAATTAAAAATTAGAAAAATAATTCCAATACTTCCCAAAAAATATGTGGCCTTGTAAAGGTTTTTATTATTTAATTCATTTTCTTTAACTGTCATGAAATTTGATACAAGCATTGAATTGAAAAAGATTGCTACAATTAGTGATGAACCCAAAATTGCAGAAAGTGTAATTGGAAAATAAATCATAAATTCCCCTATAATTCCAGGCCATGTTCCAAGAGGGATAAAAGCAGCTATTGTTGTTGCTGTAGAAACGATTATAGGGAGCGCTACTTCACCAATTCCAAGTTTAGCAGCTTGAATTCTTGAGAGGCCCTCTTCCTTCATAAGTCTATAAATATTATCTACTACAACTATTCCATTATCAACTAAGAGTCCTAATCCCATAACTAATCCAAATAGAACCATTTGGTTAAGAGTAAATCCAAATAATGACAGAAAAAATAAAGACAGGAACATTGACATTGGTATTGCAAAACCAACAAATAGAGCATTTCTAATTCCTAAAAAGAATGTTATTACTGTAACGACTAAAATGATCCCAAATATCAGGTTATTCATTAAGTCATTGACTGAGTTAATAGTAAAGTCAGATTGATCGTTAATTACATTGACTTCTAGATTGGATGGAAGAAAATTTACTTTGGCCTCATCAATTATTTCTCTAATAGAATTAGATGCAAAAATTGCATTTTCTCCACCTCTTTTAATGACCTCAAGAGCTACAGTTTTTTGTTTAAAGTATCTTACGTATGATGTTGCCTCTTTTTCCTTAAATGAAACAGATGCAACGTCTTTAAGGTAAACTGGACCTTTGTTTGTATTAACAATAATATTTTCTAATTCGTCTGGAGATGAAATTTCTCCAACAATTTTAACATTTCTTCTTTGACCATCTGAAACAATATTTCCAGCTGAAATTGTAACATTTTCTTGAGATATTGATGAGATTATATCTGTAAAACTTGTTTTTGTAGCATTCATCATAAAAGGATCTACGGCGATTTCTACCTCAAAATCTTGAAGTCCTCTTATTTCTACAGATTTGATTTCAGGTAACCTCTCAATTCTGAGTTCAAGATACTCAGCATATTTTTTTAGCTCCTCAACAGTATAATCTCCTAATAAAGTAATATTAAGTACAGGGTATCTTTCAGCAAAGTCAAATTCTGTTACACTTGGATCAATTTTTGAATTGTTAAAAGTTGGCCAATCATCCCTAACGGTAACATTGTCAACTAAATCCTTTACCCGTTGCCTTGCTACTTCTATTAATACCTCATCATCAAATTCAACATTTATTACTGATACACCTTCGTATGAACTTGACTCAAGCTCAATAAGACCCTTGACCCCTTTTATTTCCTCCTCCAGAGGGTTAGTAACTAGTTTCTCAATTTCTTCAGCACTGTTTCCCGGAAAAACTGTTGCAACAAAAACATTTGTGGTATTTATTTCAGGAAATGGTTCTCTTGGCATAGTATTGTATGCAGTAATTCCTGAAACAAGAAAAATAACCATCAAAATATATATAATGGTTTTATTTTCTATTGCCCAACTTGAGAGAAAAAACTCTCTATTTTTTTTATTCATTCTATTTAATTAGTTTAACTCTTTGAGAGTCTTCAACTATGTTGGCACCTTCAAGAACAATTAACTCTCCTACATTAAGTCCTTCAATCACCTCAGCATCTTTGTTGCTTTTATTACCTAGTTTTACATATGTTTTTTTAGTAACGTACACTCCCTCTTTCACATCTTCATTTATTACATATAAATAATTCTCTCCAGAAGCATCTTCTCTAATTATTCTTAACGGTACTACCAATGCATCTTCTTTTTTATAAATGTTTATTCTAATCTTAGCGTCTAGATTTTGTTTTATTTTATTGTCAGGATTTTCAACAGGTACTTCAATACGGAATGTTCTATTGTTTGGGTTTATAAAGTTCCCTGTTTGAGTAATTACTGATTTTATCTCCTTTTCAAGAAGAGGAATTCTAACTAATGCTTCCGTCTCAGCACTAACATTAGATATATATTTTTCAGAAACAAAGGCCTCTGCATAAACTGTTTCCAGGTTTACTAATCTAAGTATTTGACTAATTCCTGGTACCATACTAGACCCAGGGTTTGATATAATCTCATCTATTATTCCATCAAATGGTGCATATATTTTTGTTTTTGAGAGCATATCACTCATTTGATCAACTCCTTTTTGACTTGTTTCATAATCAGCTTTACTTTTTAGGTATTGAATTTCAGAGCCAATATTGTTCTCCCAAAGTCTTTGAACCCTCTCAAAATTTTCTTTGGCAAAATTTGTCTGAATTTCAAGTTGTTCTAACTGCTCTTGAAGACCAGAATCATTTATTTGAGCTAGCAAAGTACCTTTTTTTACTTTTTGACCTTCTTCTACAAAAACTCTTTCTAAGGTGCCTTGAAACTCAGAAAGTATAAGAATATTTTTTCTAGTTTTGAGATTTGCTTGCGTCTCAATGTAACTGTTAAACTCTTGCTCTTTAATCTCATATTTAGATATGAGAGTAAGTCTTTCGTTTTCATCTAAAAAAGAAATTCCATTATTTATCTCGTTTAGTTCAACTTTCATTATGTTCATTTGGTCTACATATTCTTTTTTTCTTTTTTTTAATTCATCCAAATCTTTATTTTCTATAAGACTTTCTATAGATAAATTTCTAGATGAGTCACAGCTAAATATTAGTATTGTTATAAATAATGCGTAAAGTTTATTCATGATTAATTGTTATAAAGGGTTTCTAATTCTGTTTTAATTGAAATCAATTCTATCACAGAATTCAAATATTTTTGTTGAGAATCTAATAATTGAATTTGTGCTTGTCTTAGTTCAAAGGATGATACTAAGCCCTCAAAAAATTTGATTGAATTTTTATCTTCAATTGAAATAGCTAGATTCATATTTTGTTCATTAACACTTAAAGACTTGTTAGCTAATTGATAATCATTAAGTTTTTGTATAACTTCTGCTTGAGTCTTTTCCTTCTGTTCAACAAGGCTTTCTCTAGCTTTTTCCATAGCAATTTTTGCTTTTTGTGATGATACATTCATACGGTTGGCATTGAATAACGGAATTTCTAAATTAACTCCTACAACTGACGAGCCAAACCAACTTTGTGATTTGTCAGTGAAGTTAAATTCATTGTTGTAGCCAGTGTATGTCCCACTAACAAAACCAGAAATCTTAGGCAGCTGTTTTGATTTTTCCAATTGATATTCAATTCTTTTTGTATCTAAGTTGTTTTGAGAGATTTTTATATCAACGTTTTTACTTGTATTGAAATTTTCAAAAGAATTTGCAAAAACCACATTATTTCCAATAAAATCATCTAGGGATGTAACAAGTACCAATTTATCTTTAATATTTAGTCCTAGAACTAATTTTAGAAGATTTAACTGATTATCTCTAGTTTTAATTGCTTGAAGTAATGAAAGCTCAGCTTGAGCAAGCGTTATTCTTATTTGCTCTACATTTTCTTCTTCTGTAAACCCATTTTTATAAAGCTCAGTAACCTCGTTCAAATCTTTTTTGAAGTTTTCGAGATTATTTTCTAAAAGGGAAATTCCTTCATTTAAGGTTGCAACAAGGCTGTAAAGTTTTACAATTGCCTCTCTTACTTCTAATAGTGTTTTTTCATAAAAATTTTCAGATGTTGCTAGAAAAATTTTACTATACTCTAAGCCAACTAACCAAGAACCATCAAATAATAATTGCTCCATTCTAACAGATCCAATCGCAGTTTGCTCTGTACCAAACTGAATCTCAGAAAAATCACCTTTATTTCCACCGAAAAATTCAGCAGGAATCAATGATGTAGGGAGTTCCAGATTATTTAAATAGTTTAAATCTAAAGAGATATTAGGCAGTCCAATTGCAATAGTTTTCCATCTTTCCTGATATGCCATTATTATTTCTCTCTCGGCATTTTTTAAATTTCTGTTATTTTCAATTCCATATTTTACAGCATCTTCTATGCTTAAACTAACTACCTCTGATTGAGAATAACAAAAGTTTGATATGAAAAGTAAAAACAAAAGCTTTCTCATTTTTTTATCATTTTAATTATCCATTTAGGAATTGATTTTTTTCTCTCATGCATGAGATTGTTGAATTCCTCTGTATTCAGCTTCTCCATTTTCATTAATATTGGACTACACATGAAAGGAAATACTATCAAGCTCATAATATTTGTCACAAAATGGATTGGTTCTATTTTGGCATATATTCCTTTTTTTACTCCTTCCTGATATTGCGCAACAAGCCTTGACTTCATAATCATTTTTGTTGATGGCATTTTTAGAAAGGAAGTAGGATTATTTTTTAGTTCATTTAACACAAAAGTGGGAAGGAGTGGCTCAGCTATAGTCATATCTATATATTTTTCACAGGTGAGCTTAATTTTATCCTCTAACGAAGTTTTTTCATCATTATAGACCTCCACCATTTTACTTAAAAAATCAAAAAGAGTCTCGAACATTATAATTTCAAACAATTTCCATTTACTTGTGAAATAATAATTTAATAGTGCTAAATTAATGTCGGATTTTTTTGCAATCTCTCTGGTTGTAGTTGCGCTGTAACCCTTTTTCAAAAAAAGTGATTTAGCTGCAGTCTTTATTTTTATTTCGGTTTTAGAATATTCTTTCTTCATTTCATCTAGAAAATGACTGCAAATTAAATTTAAACAATTGAATTAAACAAATGATTAATAAAAAATTAACAATTAATTAAATAGTATATTTATTTTTTAATCAATCAATTGTTATGACTGAATACATCAAAATTTTTGAGGATTACATAAAAAAAGAATTAAAACATAATAAACCAAAAAATCTTTATGAGCCTGTAAAGTATCTCCTGGAATCTGGAGGTAAAAGATTAAGACCAATAATAGTTTTGTATGTATCAGAATTATTTGGAGGTAAGATAACCAATTCACTTCCTGCAGCAGCAGCACTAGAAATTTTTCACAATTTTACTTTGGCTCATGATGACATAATGGATAATTCTTTAATGCGAAGAGGAAAAAAGACAATTAACTCAAAATGGGATAATAATACTGGAATATTATCTGGAGATGTTATGCTTATAATATCTTATGAAATTCTTAACCAATACGAAGATTCTAAGTATATACTATTATCAAAGAAATTAACCGAAATATCAAGGCTAGTGTGCGAAGGTCAGCAAGCTGATATGGATTTCTCATCTGAAAAAGATATTACTGAAAATGAATATTTGGAGATGGTTAAAAATAAAACAGCAGTTCTTATAGCTTGCTCATTTATGTTTGGGGGCATTGTTGCTGATTCGGATACTTCAAATATTGATTTATTATATAAAATAGGACTTAATCTTGGTATAGCTTTTCAATTAGAAGATGATTTACTTGATTGTTTTGGAGATCAAAAAAAGTTTGGAAAGAAAATAGGTGGGGATATAATTGAGAAGAAAAAAACTTTATTATTTCTTCATACTAATTCCAAATTAGAGTTTGATAAGAGATTAGAATTTGAAAATATTTTTAATTCTAATGAAATGGACGAATCTGAAAAAATTAATTCAATTAAATCATTTTATGAAACTTCGGGAGCAGTAAGTTATATTAAAAATAAAGTTAGAGTTTATTTTGATGAAGCGAAGCAATTAATTGACAAGTTAGAATTAGATAACGATACCAAAAAGAAATTAAATCAATTTTCTAAAACTCTATTAAATAGAGAAATTTAAAATTCTTTTAAGTAAGGACCTGACGAAGGTCTTAATATCGACTGAAAGAAAGATAGATAGCTCCTCAACAACTGAAGTGTTTTCATCTAAAAATTTAAATATTTTTATTGGATCGTTATTTTTAAATAAGTCAGAAAATACTTGAGATCCTTTACCCTTTGAAGCAATTAAAACATCTAAAAATAATAGGTCGTAATACCAAAATCTATTTTTAAATCTAATCTTTGATAAAGGTTTGTTATGCTTTAAGGATTCAACTACAACATCGATTTTTTTTATTGAATTTTTAATGGTATAACCAGTGCTTGGTTTAGACCATCCACCTGCAGTTCCAATTTGAAAATAAGTATCAGTATTATTTTCAAAGAAAGGGTAACATGTCATGGGGATCAT
>CETQ01108961.1_pt1 | contig 10039 bp, 10 predicted proteins | sample 531261 | NCBI WGS metagenome assembly CETQ01 (sample SAMEA2622376, study PRJEB7988) | marine metagenome | biome: marine biome (ENVO:00000447); feature: surface water layer (ENVO:00002042); material: "saline water (ENVO:00002010), including plankton (ENVO:xxxxxxxx)" | depth 5 m
CTTCTTGATAAGTTACAGTTTTGTTATCCCAGTTATCATTTGCTTGCAATACTTCTTCACCAAGACTAATTGCTACTATTCTCTCACCATTAATTTCTTCAAGATATGAAATGTAATCATCTGGTAAAGTTGTTGTAGTTGTAGTGGTAGTGGTGTCTTCTACTAATTCTTCCGATACTGTCTGAACAGTAGTATCTTCAACTGTTATGTCTAAATCATTATTTGTGGCAACTCTATTTATAAATGTGTAAGTAGTAGCAATCATTCCAATTAGCACAAGAGGAAGAACTATTCTGCCTGGTTTTGGATCTGGATTAAAGGTTTCCATAGCTATATTGTATCAAACTTATTTAATATATCGTTATTAATGACATTCCAATCTGAAGATTCCTCTTTTGTAATAGTTAAAAATCCAGGACCGGTAAAAATTGAAAGAATTCCATCAATTTGGATTAAATCTTTAGCAACGCCTTCAATATTTTGATCGTCTTTTTTAATATATGTAGCAATTTCATAATTATGTTCAATTAAAATTTTTTTTGCACTTGGGTTTGGCGTATCTATTAAATCCATATTTAAATAATATTTTAATATAAAAAGAACTAATATGTCTGTATGCAATACGAACTTAGCAATTTAAGGAAAAATAATATCAGCGTGAATAAAAATCAGATTTTTCCAATTATAGGTCTATATTTTTTTGCTTTAGGATCATCTTTACTTGGCTTTTCAGTATATTTATTTCTTGAATCAGTTGGAATCATAGAAAAAACACTTATAAATTGGAATGGGCAAGGATTATTTTGGTCATTTATTACTTTCTTTACTTCCCTTTTTGTTTTGTTTATACCAATAGAGTTTTTTAATGGATACTTTATTGAAAACAGATCATTTAGAAACCTACTTACCAATATTGTTTCTGTAATATCTGTATCACTTTTTTTTCTGATTTTATTTCAAATACTACTTAGGAATCAAAATACTTTTGTAAATGAATACTTAGTTATTGCAAGAGCTGTTTCGTTCTCCGGTTTTATAGCAATTCCATTATCACTTTTTTTATTTCATAATTTTGGAAGAAATATTAATTTAATTAACAAGAATACTTTCGGTTTAACTTTAATTATTTGGATACTAACTACTCAGATATTCTTATAATTACATTTCATTAACAGGCACTAGTCCTAGGCAAAACATTGTGTTGTGACTTGTTGTTAAAAAAAGATTTGCAATATATAGCTTTGAAGCAATATGATTTGGGTCAGTAATACTTGAAAGTTTTTCATTTTCATAAAATTGATTAAATAAATTTGAAATTTCATAAAGATAATTTGCAAGATGGTGTGGTTCATTTAGCAAAGCCGATTGTTCAAGATAATAAGAAAATAAAAACAATTTAGAAAGTAACTGTTTATCTGTTTTGTTTATTATTAATTCTTTAATTTTTTTATTTTGATTTTTTATAGTATCTACTAGTTTTTTTGCTCTGACCTGTGAATACTGAACATATATGCCTGTTTTTCCATTAACATTTGTAAACTTTTCTAAATCAAATTTGTAATCTGTTTTTCTGTTAGTAATTAGGTCACTAAATGTAAGAACAGAATTGGTTAATTGTATAATTGTAGAGTCATCTAATTCATTATTAATATTTTTTATATAATTATACGTTTCATCAAACAATTCACTAAGAGGTTTTGTACCACCTTCTCTGGTTTTAAAAGGATTTCCTTCACTATCATTAAGTGTTCCATAGGCAATATGTTCATGACATAGGTCAGTAAATTCAAAAAACTTAACGGAATCAAATAATTGTTTAAAATGCAGTGATTGTCGATTATCGACAATATAAAATGCCTTGTCATATCCAATATTTTGCTGTCTATACAAAATAGTTGCTAAGTCTGTAGTTATATAGAGATAAGACCCGTCTGATTTAGTTATTAAAACTTTTGGGTCAACATCTTCTGTACTAATGAGGGCACCGTTATCTTTTTCTAGTTTCTTATTTTTAATTAAGTTATTTATCATTTCAGGGATTAAATTATTTACATCACTTTCTCCTAGCCATAAATCAAATCTGTGGTTTAAAGTTTTAAAATCTTTTTCAAGACTTTCCACAGAAATATTCTTTATTATTTCCCAAATACTGAGCATGTTTTTATCATTATTATTTAAAAGTTTGTTAATTTCTTGCGCCCGTTTTTTAAAGTCGTCGTTTTGCTTGTACTCTTCACTTGCTTTTGGATAAATGAATTCTAATTGATTGGAGTCAACACTTTTTGGATCTATTTGTTCATTTTCCATATATGAAATAATTTGAGCAACTGGCATACCCCAGTCTCCAAGATGAATGTCACTTATAGTTTCGTTGTTGATAAAAGAGTGAATGTTATACAAGCTTCTTCCAATATTTAATGTACGCATATGACCAACATGTAATGGCTTGCCAATGTTTGGGCCACCATAATCAAAAATAATTTTGTATCTCTCATTACTGATGAAGTCATTTTTTGTATTGGTTATTTTATTAATAAGGAAATTGTGATTTAAGCTTAAATTAATAAATCCAATATCATTTTTATCAACAGTTTCAAAAATTTGTTCCCTTATGATTACTTCTATAATCTTTTCTTGTAGTGTTCGAAAAAAATTTTCTTTATTATATTTAACTAGGTTATTAATTTGTAAATCATATCCATCAATTTTTGAGAGGCTAAATTGTACATCTTCATCTAAATCAAATACTTTAAATTCATTTTTTATGGATTCAGATAAATCTGTGTATATATTATTCATTAAGCTAAAATTCTAATCTTTATTTTAATGCTTATCTACTAAACAACACTTGCCTTAAAAAGTAGACAACAAATAGAGTGTTGTCTATTAAATATCTTTTATAAAGTCTCTTTGGGTCTTGCGCTAGTCTTAATAACCATTCAAACCCAATATTTGCTAACCATTCTGGTGCTTTCTTCTTTGTTTCTGCAACCCATTCAAAAACACCACCAATTCCGACAAAGTTTGAATTAATATTTATTGTTTGGCTTAACTTATCTATAAATATTTCTTGTTTTGGAAAACCAAGTGAAACCCATACAATATCAGCATTAATATTTCTTACTTCATCAAAGTATTTTTCAACCAGTTGATCAGAATCCATAATCTCAGGACAAATGTAGCCACTAATTTGTATTTCTGGATAGGCTTTTTTAAGATTTTTTATCATCAATTTAGTTGTATTTTCGTTACTACCAAAAAAATAATGAGTACGATTTTTATTCAGCCCATCTGCGATAGTTTGCAAAAAAACTTTGTATCCATCAACTCTTGCAAATTTTTGTTTATTCAATATTGAGAGAGCTTTTGCAACAGGAAAACCATCAGCAGTTTTAATTGTAAAATTATTAATTAAATCTGCAATATATGGATTTCTAGCACTTCGAACTAATGTATTTGCATTACAAATAGCAATTTTATTCCCATTAGTTGTATTTAGTATATTTGAAACCTCAGCTATGTTTGTGTGGGATACTTTTGTTTGGAGCACCTTAGTAGTTTTCATTGTTGCAACTATTATATAAGTATAAAAATTAGATAAAAAGAAATTCTTGCGCCTGTGGCTCAACTGGATAGAGCATCTGACTTCGGATCAGAGGGTTGGGGGTTCGAGTCCCTCCAGGCGTGCAAAATTTAATATTTTTTCCACCCTTTTTTTTATTGAATACTCTTTAAATTTTGATTCTGAAATTGGATTTAGCTTATCAATACTTAACATGCTCTCTATGAAAGAACTTTTATCATTTTCATTGTAAAATAAAATATTTTCTGAAAAAGGAAGGTTTCTATGAGATTCAAAGTCAGTTGCAATAATTTTTAATCCTGCAGCAAGATATTCATAATATTTTAGCGGAGAAGTGTACAGTGTTGAGTGTATAGTTGTGCTTGTGTTGATTAAGATTCCAATTTCAGATTCGAGCATTATATTTATTGCGGATTCGTGATCTTTTCTACCTAAAAAGTGAATATTGTTATTTTTATTAAAATTTTTCTTGTTTTTTAACGTTTGGACATATTCATCTGGTCCACCAACAATCTTTAAAGTGTAGTTGCTTAATCTTTCATCTTCGAAACACGACAAAATAAATTCTATATTTCTTGAAGCCCCAAATCTCAACAGTTCACCTACAAAAGTTACCTGTTTTGCGTTTTTATTTAATTTAGTTCTAAATAAATTATCTCTGTATCCGTTTTCTAAAACTAAACCATTTTTTTTATACAATAAAAATTCATTGTATTTTTCTTTTAATTTTTTATTAACAAAAATTACTTTTGAATTTCTCTTTTTTAGAGATCTTTTTAATAAGCTGTCTCTTAATCTTGATGGTTGATGGCATTCGAATATAACATTTTTATTCTGTTTGCTTAAAAAATAAAATACCCAATCCGATCGAGTAATATAAATATCAAAAAATTTCTTCGATGTTATATCTTTCACAGTTTTTCTTGCCCATAAAAAATGACTTAAATGATAAAGTAATTTTTCAAATGACTTAACTTTTCCAAAGGGAAGATTGTGTTGTATTCTTGTGATTAAAAAATCTTGTTTAAAATTATAATATTTTTTTAATTCATCAATATTATCTGAACTTTTTTTGTCTCTATTTGGGAAAACCAGTTCAACCTGAAATCCTTGACTAGCTATCTCTGTTATATTACATATTGTTTGTAGTGAATTTGCAGTACTTGCAGGGAAAGTTTGATAAGTGACATAAGCTAGTTTGTTATTTTTCATTACCTACTTTTTTAATATTAAATAGATTATTTGAGTTAAGGATAAAAATAAATAATAAATAGGAGTTTAGATAGAGCAAAGAGTCACTCTTTAGTAAATTAATAATATAAAAAATTACAAAAGCTAGATAAATCTTATTATTTTTACCATTAATTAAATATCTGATTAACAACATGGTAAATAAGATTAAACCAATTAAACCAAAATAAATTAAATATGAAAAAAGTGATGAATGAGGCAATACCAAACCAGTATTTGATTGTGATGCATGACTCAAGTAATAATTTACTAAATTATTTGGCCCGGTTCCGATCAAAAATGTCTGTATATTAGGATTGTACTTACCAAAAAATACTCCCCATTTTTCACTTCTATTTATAGGTGAAGCTATGTAGCTAATAAAAGATGTTATGTTTGGCAAATTATTTCTTTTACTAAAGTGATACTTTTCAACTAAATAATTCAGTGATGATGAAATATTATCTTCACTCTCATTAGATAATATGACTTCATAGAATCGATTTTCATCAATAGCATTTTGATTAAATTGATTCGTATCAAGATATTCAATATTAGATATTGCAAAGCTTTCTTTTAGCATCCTTCTGCTTGCTTCTTCTGTAGAGTATGAATTAAAAAATAAAAAATATACAAATGGAAAAAATACAATACAAATAAGTGAAAGTGAATATTTAAATCTTTTGTTTTCTACTTGAAAAAATATTGATAAAAGAATTAGAACTGTAAATGATGAAATAATTGCAGCAAAGTTGTTGGCCTTGATAAGCCCGTATATATTTATCAAAATTAGGGAAACTTCAAATTTTGTCAATTTCGCATCCTTTTTATACAAAAATGTGATAACTGATAATAAAATAGTAAAAGCAAAAAACTCGCCTATAGACTCAGCACTAGAACTTATACCCCGCCATGCATTTCCTGCAACGGCATCGAATGTTTTACTGGCAGTTTTATTTAAACCTAAGTAATAGTAGGTTAAAAAATTGAAGAATGGGTTTAAAGCAGAAACTATCGATAAAATTACGATTAACGAACCCGATAAAAGAAAATTAAATCTCATTTTTACAAGATCTAAATTTTTAATTGATTTTTTACATAAATTTACAAAACCTAAAGTGAATAAGAAAAAAGATATAGACCAAAAAAATACGGAAAGTTCGTTGTAACTTGAGCTATTAAAACCTTTTAATTTATCAACATCAAAAAATGCTAACTCAACATCAATGATTGAAATCCAAAAATAAGTTGCAGCAAAGTAAATCACTAATAAAATTTTGTAAATATTTTGTTCAAATAAAGCCAAAGTTCCAATTAATATCAAACAGATAAAAACTATATTTAGATTTGAGCTGTTGAATGTTCCAGGTATTACAAATAAAAATGGGAGATAGTAAAGAATATTTTCGGTTCTTTCTTCATATAATTTAATAAATAATTTAAAAAAAATAAATAAAGTTAAAGCTACAGAATATATTAAAAAATTTCCTTCAAGATTTGTTGAAAATATCTTAGAGTTAAAATTGTAGAAATCTTTTTCAGATAAAAAGTGAACGATTAGCAGGCAACAAATTAATAAATTTGATATATTTTTATACTTTATTTTACCGGAACGACTATTTTGGCTTTTTGGAATAAATGAAAATAGTAATAGCCAAAACAAAGATTGAATGATTAAGTCGATATTAAGGTTGGTACCTAGGTATACAATAAATTTATCGTCAATAATGTCTGCTCCATTTATTTTGGAAAAACAATTGACCGATGCTGATTTGTCAAGGTTAATTCCAAACTGACTTGACTTGTTAACTTTTAAAAATTCGTATAAAGAGAATTCACATGTATTAGATTGAAAATTTCCAATAGTTTTATCATTTATTTCAGGTACTAGGCTTTCTGTATTTGAGTTATGGATAATCCAAGGGACCGTAACAAGCAACACTGCTACAAAAATCTTTTGTAAATATTTACTTTTTAAAATATTTTCTCTCCTTAAATTTTATATAAATTTCTGGTATTGAAACAAGGACTGAAACAATTAAAAGTATAAAAAATATATTTTGTTCATAATTAACAAGGTCAGACAAGCTTGTTCTCCACCCTCCATAAACATAGTTTGCGCATTCAGTCCAAGAATTTACAGTAATAGCGCTTCCGCCTTCGTTATATAGAGTTACTGGCAAAAAGTTTGGATCTGGTGTAAATATAAAATTAGGGTCACTTTTTATTTCTTCAAAATTTATAGTTACATTTGAATCCCCACAAATGCTTGTTATGTTTGAATCCATACAATATTATCTCTTAAATTTGAAGTTAACTCTACGTTAATTTTACTGATATAAGATTACTGATATTGTACATTTTGAATAATATATAATCTATGGAAGCTGATCCTGGGTACTTTGGACCTAATTCAATGATGTGGAAAGTAAATAAAGAAATTACTGTTCTTTTTGGTGGTGCAAGAGCTTTACTCATGCATGCAGCGCACCCTTTAATTGCAGCGGGTGCAAGACAAACATCATTCTATCAACGAGATCCTTGGAAAAGATTAATAAGGACATTGTCCTTACAAAATTCCGTAACGTTTGGAACAAAATTTGAAGCCGATGAAAGTGCTCACAGAATTAACAAACTACACGAAGTTATTAATGGAGAAGATGAAATAACAGGTGGATATTATGATGCCCTAGATCATGAGCAACTTTTATGGGTACATGCATGCTTACAAATTTCTTCTATATTCTTTTATGAAAAAACAGTAGGAAAGCTGACAGAGGATGAAAAAAATAAATATCACGAAGAAAACACTCTGGCAGCTGAAATGGTTTTGGTGGATAAAAAATTAATGCCAAAAACTCATAATGAACTAAAGGAATGGGTTATTCAAAAATCAAGAGAAAGCGACTACCTGGTTAAAACGGATGTTGCAATGGATGTGTTCAACATAATCGGTGGTGGGCCAGTACCAAAGCATATAAAACCAATTTGGCCATTCATATCATTCACAGCTTTTAATACTTTGCCACAAGAATTTAAAGATATATATGGAATAAGTAGCACAGGATTTAAAACATTTTTAGTAAATTTTAATTTATTTTTATTAAAAATTACAAGACCATTTCTACCACCATTTTTTCGACTAATTGCACCTGCTCGTTGGGCAAAGCAAAGAATTACTAAGACTCCCAACTTAAGATTTAGCGACAAAGCAAATTACTAATCAATATAATTAATATTATGGATAATGAACAAAACTGGTCTGATATTACAAACGATATGGCAAATGTCGCAAAAAAAATAAAGAATCGTATTGATGAAGAAGATTTAGTAGAAGACTTGAAAGACACTTTTAAAAACACAATTGAAAACACTTCACAGTTAATAAACAGTATTGTGCAAACTGTTGAATCTACTGTAACTGATGAAGAAATTAAGAAGGAAACAAAAGAAATAGTTAGTAATATAAATTCTGAGATTAAAAACTTACTTAATCAAACAAAAGATAATTTTACAGATTTATTTAAAGATACAACCATTTTTGAAGAAGAGTAAATAATACATTCCTCATTTAGAATATAAATGTTTATAATGCTTTTTGTAAATAATTTACTGGGTCGGTAGCTCAATCGGCAGAGCAGGAGCCTTTTAAGCTCAAGGTCGTGGGTTCGATTCCCACCCGACCCACTTAAAGTCCTTTAATTTTTTTTGAAAACATTGCAAAAGGTGTTTTTAAAATTATTTGTAAGTCTAAAAACAAACTCCAATTTTCGATATATTCTAAATCATATTTGTACCATATAGAAAAATCAGAAGTATTCCTTTCGTTTATTTGAAGTAAGCCAGTTATACCTGGCATTACATTTAGTCTTCTCATGTATTGTGTATTAAAGGTTTGAGTGTCATCATCAAACAAAGGCCGGGGACCAACTATTGACATTTGACCCTTAAGGACATTAATTAATTGTGGAATTTCATCAAAGCTATAGCTTCTAATAAATGACAATCCACTTATAATTCTTGGATCATTTTGAATTTTGAAGAGAGGCCCCTCACCTTGATTTAAATTGCTCAAATTATCTCGTAGTTCATGAGAATTGTTTTTCATAGTTCTAAACTTGTACATTTTAAATTGATCGCCATGAAGCCCGACTCTGTTCTGTTTTATTATTGCAGGAGATCCATCTTTGATAAAAATGAGTAATGAAATAAAAAGAATTATTGGTAAAAATAAAATTAAAAGAAAAATACTTAAAATGATATCCATTGCTCTTTTCAAAATAAATTTTGCACCATACTGGATATCGTTATTAAAGTATATTAATTTGTATCCATCTATATTTTCTTCCCTAAAGATGAATCTGTTCTTAAAAGCTATTTTATTTTTACTAATAATTAATACTTTTTTGTTGAGGTTTATTAAATATTTTTCGATGTTTGAACTAAGTTGGTCGAGTTCAGTTTGAATGATTATTAAGTTAATTTTATTTTTTTTATTCTCATTATCTACTATTTTTATTAACTCTGTATCAAAATTTTGTTCATCAATCGCAAATGCTCCCAAGTTTTTTCTAAATGTTACAATTCTTAAATTTCTAAATTTTGACCCATTGTCAAAATTAATAGAAATAAAGGTTTCATTTGTTACAGACCTTCCAAGTAAGGAGGATATAAATTCTGTATTTCTAAATATAAGGAGTATTAAAGGAATTAGAAAAGAGAAAAGAACTAAGTTGCTTCTATACAAATTATTAAATCTTAAAACAAAAAAGGAAACTAATATGTAACTTGTCCAAAGCAAGTAAATTTGAAAATATTCTCCTAAGAAATTTCTGTTTAAAGAGTAAGTTAGCTCATTAACATATGTATAGAAATTTGTAGAATATAAAATAATCAAAAAAACAAATATTAATAATATTAAGACAACATCAACACTAATAAATGAATCGCTCAAAAATGGTAAAAATCTATTTTTATCTTGAAGCAGATTGTAGTAAATTTCTTCTTTGAAACTCGAGTCCCAAATTAAAAAATTATCAAAATAAAATATTGTTATAGTAGTTAAGATTGCTTGTAAAGAAAGAAATCTAAAAACGTATTTAATAAGGTACTTTATATTCACTCCAACCATATTATTAGAAATATTTTTATTACTATGTATTTTTTTTTCGTTATACTTTATTTATTACGGGGGCGTGGTGAAGTCTGGAGTTCACGCCTGCCTGT
>CETQ01058090.1_pt1 | contig 10010 bp, 13 predicted proteins | sample 531261 | NCBI WGS metagenome assembly CETQ01 (sample SAMEA2622376, study PRJEB7988) | marine metagenome | biome: marine biome (ENVO:00000447); feature: surface water layer (ENVO:00002042); material: "saline water (ENVO:00002010), including plankton (ENVO:xxxxxxxx)" | depth 5 m
TGATAGCGGCAGCTGATGAAGCACAGAGAGCTATACCAACAAGGGAAATAGTTATATAACTATATGAACTGACTGAATCTTCAGCTAACAACATTCCCACCAATGCACAAATTAGCATCATATATACAACATTTGGCTTACACAGCTGATAGTAGCTCTTAAGAAGAGTCATTTTTTCCAAGCCAAGTAATTTACTGTAAATGTTGCTAACAATAAACAGGCGGCCACTAGGTTATGAGCGATAGCAACATATAGTGGTAAGACATAAACAACATTAATGATTCCAAGTGTTATTTGTGTCAGTAATAATATACCTAGGGTTGAGGCTAATGGAGCGGCTTCAGAAAACCATAGTCTAGACATTAATAATAAAAATATAAATGTAACAATAAGCGCAGATATTCTATGTGAATAATGTATTGCCACTCTGGCAGGATTATCAAGAAGACCATAAAGATAGTTAGGCCCAACTTCTTGATTTAAATTGAATCCGTTTTTAAAGTCCATATCAGGCAGATAACTTCCTTGACACGTGGGAAAGTCGGCACATGCCAGAGATGCATAATTAGTGCTTGTCCAAACACCAAGAAATATTTGAAATACTAGAGCAATAAAAGCAATTCCGGCTATAGTTCTAAGTCCAGAAATATTAATTTGATTAAAGATTTGAAAATTTCGAGACTTTAAGTAAATAAAATAAAACAGGGTTAGGGTGGTAAAGCCTCCAAATAAATGAGTAGTAACTATTATAGGTAGTAATTTTAGACTCACTGTGAGATAACCAAATAGTCCTTGGCAGCATATAAAAAATAAGAGAAATAAAGACCAGCCCCTTATTTTCTTATCTGTAGTTTTCGTAAAGGAAAGATAAACTAAAAAAATTGCAAATAACCCCAAAGCAGCTGCGAAATATCTATGAACAACTTCTGGAATAGCTTTATTTATGTCATAAGGAAACATTGGGTATCTGCTTTCAGCAATTGCAATTTCTGCTTCATTTGTTGGAAATACTATAAAACCATAGCATCCTGGCCAATCAGGACACCCTAATCCAGCATCTACAAGCCTTGTCCAAGCACCTAAAGCAATTACTACAAATGCCATACAAATGCCTAAAAAAGAAAAATTCTTTATGTTGTTCATTAGATTAGCACCTTTAAATCTTTAAGAATTAATTTTGGATCAATTTCTTTCTCAAAATACATAACTGCTCTGCCATAAGGATCAATTATAAATATTGGGTTAAAAGTATTAAAATTCAACTTTGAATTTTTTTGAAGAACATTAAGAAGAGTGCCATTTTTATCCTCGATAATCTGCACCCTAGGATATTTGAGCTGAATTTCTTTAAGATCATCCTCTAGCAGCTTGTTCGAATAAAAAATAACCCTTTTAAGTTTATTGATGTCTCTATTCAATGCCACATTTAATTGTCTCATCAAATAAATTGAATCTTTACTCAAGTCTTTATCTGTTACATAAACAGACATTACCCATTTGCCATCATTGAATGACAACAAATCATTGTCTCCATTTGGTTTTTTGAATTGATTAAAATCAAAATAACTTTTAAAGAAAACTCCATTATTTTTAGTACCATCAGGTGACATTCCCATTGTGAAATACAGCGAAGAGAATATAACGACCAATATTGGCGTTAATAGAATTGCAGCTACAAAAAACTTATTTCTCATTTTTCTTAAGCCCGTACCAAGTGTACATAAAACACAAAACCAAAAACATTAAAAACCATTGAGCAGAATAACCATAATGTTTTGTAGGAGTCATGTTGGTTGGAACAATTTTAATATATTCTAAACTATTTTTAAGAACTGGATCAGCCAAAAGTATCATAGGATATATTTCTTCAGTGTATTCTTTTTTGAGTATATCCATGTTTTTTGTTTGTGATACCTTAGGCCAAGATTTGGTTACTACATTGTCTGAAAGTATTAAACCTAAATCTGGTAGCTCAAGTATTCCAGTAACAAGAACACTTTCGTTATCAATATTAATATTAGGAAGTCTATCTCTGTATTGGTTTTGTCTAACCCAACCTCTGTCTACAAGTATTAATTGATTGCTGCTAGATATCTTTAATGGGGTTAAAACCTTATAACCTGCAATGCCTCTATTAATAACATTATCAATTAATAGTTGTTTGGAGCTATCCCATTTTCCAGAAACGGACACTCTATCCCATTTTTTTGACTCGCTAGTAATGTATGATGGAGTTTTTTTTAGATTATCATTAAACTCCGCCAAAATATTTGTTTTTTCTTTTCCTCTATCTATTTGCCATACACCGAGTGAAAAAAATAAAGTAGCAAAAAAAACAAAAAAGATTGTTATTCTAATTCCAGGTTTAAATTGCTTAAGTTTCATATCTATTAAATTATATATGCTTTAAAATTCACTAATGATCACAACGCTCATTTACATAGTTTTACCATTACTGCTTCTGTCACTTGCAGGGGGCCTCTTTTTTTTGCTCACTGATCAAGGTGATACAGGAAGAAAGAGAACGGTATATCTGCTTGGTTTAAGAGTTTTCTTTGCAGCTTTATTAATCATTTTAGTTGCGATAGGTCTCTATACTGGTGAGTTAGGAAATAGTGTGCCTTGGGAAGACCCTCAATTAGAGAATATAAACAAACAAGAATAACATAACCCACACAACATCAACAAAATGCCAGTACCAAGATGCTGCCTCAAAACCAAAATGATCGTGATCTTCAAAATGGCCAGCAAATACTGAACGGGCTAGCATTATTGCAAGCATTATCCCACCCATCATAACGTGAAAACCGTGAAAACCGGTGAGCATAAAAAATGTTGAGCCATATATACCAGAATTAAGTTTCAGGCCGTAATGAGCATATGCTTCGTAATATTCTGCAGCTTGAAGACCAACAAATATTAGGGCCAAAAAAACTGTAATACCAAGCAGATTATTAAAACTTTTTCTTTTACCATTTTTTAAAGCTAAATGGGCAAAATGTACAGTTACACTCGAGCTCAAAAGCACTATGGTATTCCAAAGAGGAAGCCATTTAAGAGCATGATCCCATCCCGGCCATGCCATGCTTTTCTTAGCTAAATCAAACTCAGCACCATTATCTGGAGTATTAATAACTGGCCAGCTTGATTCAAATGCTGGCCACAATTCAATAGCGGCAATAGCACTTCCCTTTGATCCCTCGCCAGCTAACCATGGAACAGCCAATGCCCTCACATAAAATAGAGCTCCAAAGAAAGCTGCAAAAAACATAACTTCCGAAAATATAAACCATGCCATTCCATAGACATAAGATTGTTTTAATTGATTAGAATCTAGTCCAGCAAGGTGCTCAATTATTACCTGTCTAAACCAAAAAAACATTGTTAAAAACAAGCATGCAAAACCAGCATATAAAATGTAAACAGAGTTGCTAGTGGGATCATCTAAATTGTTTATCGTACTGGAGGCTCCCATAACCAAAACAAATAGTGAGAAAGCCATAAAAATTGGAAATCTGCTTTGATCTGGAACGTAATAACTCCCCCCACTCATTTTCTATTTCATCTCCATGTGATGTGCAAGTGATTGCTTCTCATAGTCAGTAATATCAAATATTGTATAAGACAATATTATGTTTTTGATATTTGATGGTAGCTCATTTGAAACTAAAAGCTTCACTGGTAAAAGAGCATCCTCTCCAGGTTTTAATTCCTGTTGCTCAAAACAAAAACATTCAAGTTTTTTTAGGTGAGCTGCTGCATTCGATGGAGCAACGCTGGGCACTGCTTGTGCTGTCATTGTTTTGTTAGTTGTATTTTTTACATAGAAAGTTGCAGTATGGTATTTTCCAGTCTCTATTTGCATTACTTGATCAGACGGTACGAATTCCCATGGCATGTTCTCATTGTTAGTGGAAATAAACTGTAATGAAATTTTTCTTCCATTATCAGATATTAACTCTTCAGAATGTTCAGATTGAAAGACTTTCCCATTTATGCCAGTAACCTCACAAAAAACATCGTAGAGTGGAACTAAAGCAAAACCAAAAGCAAACATTAGTGGTACAGCGACAACTAATTTAATTAATGTTTTTTTTGCACCTTTATTCATTAATCAATCTTGGGCGGAGTAGAAAAAGTATGATATGGAGCAGGAGAAGCTACTGTCCACTCAAGACCTTTTGCTCCTTCCCACACTTGTCCGGTGGCTTTTTTGCCGCCCATCACCGTTTTGAGAACTATAAACAAGAATAATAATTGTGAAAAACCAAATAAAAAAGCTCCGACACTAGAAACCATATTCCAATCAGCAAATTGCAAAGCATAATCTGGATATCTTCTAGGCATGCCTGCCAAGCCAATAAAATGCTGAGGGAAAAAAGTAACATTTACACCCAAGAATGAAAGCCAGAAGTGTAATTTCCCAAGTCTTTCATCATACATATTACCAGACCATTTAGGTATCCAATAATAAACAGCAGCCATGATTGAAAAAATTGCCCCTGGAACTAATACATAATGAAAATGTGCAACAACAAAATATGTATCGTGATATTGAAAATCAGCAGGAACAATTGCAAGCATCAGACCAGATAATCCACCAATCGTGAATAAAACTACAAATGCTAGAGCAAAGAGCATTGGTGTTTCAAAAGTAATAGAGCCTCTAAACATAGTGGCTACCCAGTTAAAAACTTTAACCCCAGTTGGAACTGCTATTAGCATAGTAGCCCACATAAAAAATATTTCTGCGGCTAATGGCAAACCAACAGTAAACATATGATGCGCCCAAACTACAAATGAAAGAATTGCAATTGATAACATTGCCCAAACCATAGAAGAATATCCGAATAACTGCTTACGCGAAAAAGTTTCTATTATGTGAGAAATAATACCAAAAGCGGGCAAAATCATTATGTAAACTTCTGGATGTCCAAAAAACCAGAAAATATGTTGAAATAATACCGGATCACCACCCCCAGCTGCGTTAAAGAAACTGGTTCCGAAATGGATATCCATAAGCATCATTGTTACAGCACCTGCTAATACAGGCATAACAGCTATTAATAAATATGCAGTTATTAGCCAAGACCATACAAATAAAGGCATCTTCATAAGATCTACACCTGGAGCCCTCATATTCATAATAGTTACCACAACATTAATGGCGCCCATAATTGAGGATGCGCCCATAATATGAACTGAAAAAATGAAGAAAGTTACACTTGGTGGTGCGTAAGTAGTAGAAAGTGGTGCATAAAAGGTCCAACCGAAGTTAGGTGCTCCACCTTCCATAAATAAAGATGAAAGAAGAATAAAAAAAGCAAATGGCAATATCCAAAAACTTAAATTGTTCATCCTCGGTAAAGCCATATCAGGTGCGCCAATCATCATTGGAATTAACCAATTAGCTAGACCTACAAAAGCTGGCATTACTCCACCAAAGATCATTATTAATCCATGTAGAGTTATCATTTGATTATAAAACTCTGGCTCAACTATCTGCATTCCAGGCTGGAACAGCTCTGCCCTTATAACCATAGCCATAGCTCCACCAATAAGAAACATAGCAAAACTAAACCATAAATAAAGAGTTCCAATATCCTTATGATTAGTAGTGTAAAGCCATCTAGTTATTCCTTTAGCTGGCCCATGATCGTGATCGTCATGATGATTTTCTATTACTGCACTCATAATATTTTCCTATCTTATATTTTTGGTTCTTTATAATCTACAATATCCTTAGGTATAACGATTTCGCCATCACCTTTTTCTGCATTACCCCAAGACTGTCTTGTATAGGTAATTACCGCTGCCAACTCGACTTCAGACAAGTAACTGAATGAGTTCATTGCTGCCCCTTGAACACCTTCCATTAAAATCTCGATATTTCTGTCTTTGTTATTCATTACAATGTCGCTGCCAGCAAGAGCTGGAAATATTCCATTTATTCCCTGACCTGATGTTTGGTGACACGCAACACAATTAACTTCATAAATTCCTTCGCCTCTAGCAACTAACTCTTCAGCAGACCATTCTTTTGTAGTTAATTCTGCTAACTTGATTGCTTCCTGTCTTTTACCGTAAACCCATTCGTCGTATTCAGCCTGTTCAACTACCTTAACAACTATAGGCATAAATCCATGATTCTTTCCACAAAGCTCAGTGCATTTACCTCTGTAAATGCCTGGCTCATCTACAATGGTCCAAGCTGTATTAACGAATCCCGGTATGGCATCTTGTTTAATTGCAAAAGCTGGCATCCACCAAGAATGAATAACATCATTTGCTGTTATTAAGAATCTAACCTTCTTGCCAGCTGGTATTACTACCATTTCATCAACCTCTTGAAGGTAGTTTTCGCCCTTTGGTACTAAATTATAAATTTCATCTAAATCAGTGGATAAATTGGCAAAAAAACTAACGTCATCCTCAAGATACCTATACTGCCATTTCCATTGATAACCAGTAACTTGAATGTTTATATCTCCAGCTTCGTCATCATATATTTTAACAAGTGTTTTAGATGCTGGGACAGCCATAGCTATTAATATAAGAAAAGGAACAATGGTCCAAGCAATCTCAAGTTTATGATTTTCATGAAATTTTGCTGGTACTGGATTCTTTTCTTTAGTGTGTGCCCACATCGAGTAAAACATAATTGAGAAAACCACAGCACCAATGGCAACACATATCCAAAAAATAAGCATGTGCAATTCAAAAACTTCATTACTTATATCAGTAATACCTCTTGTCATATTTAATGCAAACCAGTCAGCATAAGCTGCGGGTGCAATAAATAGTAGAGATGAAAAAATAGCTTTCTTCATGAAAGTTTTTGAAAGTTTAAAAAACATTTTCCGCCCAAAATTAAGTGTGTCTTAATAATAAAAATTAATTATGATGCATTATAAGTCATTTTTATATATACAACAAAAAAAAATACAAATTTTTCGCATGTATCATATCTTTTTGGCGGGTATATTTCTATTAGTTTTTGTCTCTGTTTTTTTTAAAATCTTGAAGATTTACAACTTTAATCTCTGATTTTTTTTTAAGATCTTTTGCTTCAGGTCTTTTTTCGGTAAAGTCACACTTAACGCAGTAAATTACATCATCAGAGGGATTTATCGCAATAGTGTCCTTGCTTTTGCATTCCGGACAAATTGCCCCAGCAATAAATTGAACAAATCTCTTCATTCTTTCATTTCCTTAATATCTTTTAATACTGACTCTGTGTCTGGCAAAATGCCGAACCACATCTTATAAGAATGAGCTGCTTGGAAAACTAACATACCTACACCATCGTGAACATGGTTTGAGTGAGCTTTTGCCCACTTGCAGAATGGCGTATCAGCTAATGAATAATTAAGATCATAGAAAATTGTATTTTTAGATAATTTGGCATTCTGAATTGGTTTGAATTCACCTGTGAGTCCTGCAGAACTGCTATTAATGATTAAATCATACTTTTTTGACTTTGATATGATGGTATCTATACAAGCAAAATGACCGTATTTTTTTGAAAGTTCTATTGCTTTCTCTTCTGTCCTATTAAACAAAGTTATATTTTTTGTTCTGCTCTGTGCAACTTTATATAAAATGCTCTCTGCAGCAGCACCCGCGCCAATTATTAGAACTCTTTTATCTTTTAAGTTGAATCCCTTATTTCGGATATCGTCAAGAAATCCTTCACCATCAGTAGAATATAAAAATATTCTTTTGTTGTCTCTAACAATTGTATTAACAGCATTAATAAAGTTAGCTTCCTTAGAAATAGTGCCTTCTAACAATGAAGCTTCTTTTTTGTGAGGGAGCGTAATATTTAAACCTTTAGCGGAATTGTCCTTAAAAAAATCCTCCACAAATCCTGAAAAATCCTCGTTACTAACTTTAAATGGTAGATATTCAATATTAATGTTAGTTTGTCTAGAAAATCTTGAATGAATAAACGGTGATAAAGAGTGTTCTATAGGATTTCCAACAACACCTAATTTGAATACCTTAGACATTCCAGTCCTTGTTTATCGCGTCAAGGAGGACTTTTTCAAGCCTTTTATGCTCATCTGTTTTTTTATACGCCCATTTAGTTTGTGAAGGCAGGGATGCTAAAATTGATTCAATTCTTCCATTGGATTGAAGCCCAAAAAGCGTTCCCCTGTCATAAACTAAATTAAATTCGACATACCTTCCTCTTCGGACTAGCTGAAAATCCTTTTGCAAATCATTAAAATTGTGATTTTTCCGCCTGATCATAATTTTGATATAGGAATTTAGGTAGGAAAGAGCCACTGATTCAAGCATTTTCGCACTATCTTCCAGAGAAAAATCAGTAATATTATCAAAAAATATACCGCCAACCCCTCTTCGCTCATTTCTATGAGGTATTTTGAAGTATTTATTACAATTATCGGAAAAAATTGGATAATAATTGACGTTAATACTATTTAAACATTCTTTTGCAGCAGAATGCCATGAGATTATATCTTCTTCGAAAGGTATATATGGTGTTAAATCATAGCCGCCGCCTATCCACCAATCATGTATTTCCTTTTGACTATTCAGAATTCCGAATAATCTTACATTCATATGACTGGTTGGAACATTAGGATTTTTTGGATGCGTTATAACTGATACACCCATCGCCTTGTAGCCATATTTTGCATCTTTTTTAAGACTCTTTGCCAGTGCAGTTTGTGGTAGATTGTTGCCTTGAATAGATGAAAAATTTACTGCGCAATTATCAAAGAAAATTCCATTCTCAATGACAAAGGTTTTTCCACCACCGCCTTCGTCCCTTTCCCATTTGTCTTCAGAAATAACAGCTGTATTTTTATCTTCGAACGAGCAGAATTTGTCAATTATTTGGGATTGAATATTAAGAAAAGTCTCTTCGGTATTTTTTATCATATTTTATTCACGGATTACAGTTTTAGAATGAAGATCAACTATTTTAGATGGTCTTTTGTTAGATCCAAGTATTTCATTAAAATATGCAAGATCATTTGATTTAAAAAAATTTAAAATATCATCAGGATTATCTAAAATTTTTTGTCCAGAGAGATTAGCAGACGTCGAAACCATGAAACCATTAAATCCCTCTAATAGTTGTTTCAAGGGTAAGTGATTACTTACTCTTACTGCAATTTTTCCGTTGTTTGTTTTCAAATGATTTGGAATATTTTTATTATAATTTATTAAAAATGTAACGGGTCCTGGCCATGTTTGCTTTAATAAGTTTTCGTCTTTCTTATCAATTTTCTTAATATATTTATTAAGAAAATCTAAAGATCTGCACAATAAAATAAAACTCTTATGTTGCTCTCTTTTTTTAATTTCAAAGATCTTATTAAAAGCTTTTTCATTAAAAGCATCGCAACCAAGACCCCAAATAGATTCTGTAGGATGGATAAGTACTTTTCCTGATTTTAACCAATTAATTGATGAAGAAATATCTAATGAATTTTTATTCAATTAAGAGTTTAATTTTTTGTTTTTTTCTAAAACTTCCATTCTCATATTTTCTTTATAATCTAATAGCTTTTTTGCAAGCTCATCATCTGAAGTTGCTAATATTTGCACCGCTAGAATCGCACTGTTTTTAGCGCCACTTTTTCCAACTGCAACTGTTGCAACTGGAACACCAGGAGGCATCATTGCAGTTGAAAGCAATGAGTCAATTCCGCCCATCCCACCTGACTCTATAGGAATGCCTATAACAGGTCTTGTTGAATGTGCAGCAACTGCACCTGCCAGGTGAGCAGCCATACCAGCCGCTGCAATGAATACCTTGCAACCATCATTTTCAGACTTTTTTATCAATTCCATGACATCATGTGGAGTTCTATGCGCTGACATGACATTTTTTGTGTATTTCACACCAAATGAGTCTAATATTGAAAAACTGGCCTCAACAATAGGTAAATCGCTGTCAGAGCCCATAATTATTGCTACTTGTGTATTTGAATTTGTCATATTTTTGTACTCTTAATATTTAACTAGATTATAAT
>CETQ01063096.1_pt1 | contig 10008 bp, 10 predicted proteins | sample 531261 | NCBI WGS metagenome assembly CETQ01 (sample SAMEA2622376, study PRJEB7988) | marine metagenome | biome: marine biome (ENVO:00000447); feature: surface water layer (ENVO:00002042); material: "saline water (ENVO:00002010), including plankton (ENVO:xxxxxxxx)" | depth 5 m
ACGTTGATGACACTGGTAATACATTTGCTGGTACAATCAATGGTAAGTATCGTGTATACATCGATCCTTATGCTGCTTCAGGTGGTGGTGAGGCGAACCACTTCTACGTTGTAGGATACAAAGGTTCTTCACCTTACGATGCAGGACTGTTCTATTGCCCATACGTTCCACTACAGATGGTTCGTGCCGTTGGGGAGAACTCCTTCCAGCCTAAGATCGGCTTCAAGACCAGATATGGTATGGTTGCCAACCCATTTGCTGAAGGTACTACTCAAGGACTTGGTGCTCTTACACAGAACGCTAACCGTTACTACAGAAGAGTTAAAGTTACTAACCTTATGTAAGAAGAAAGGATATAATTCCTTTATTCAAAAGACCTCCTTCGGGGGGTCTTTTTTTATACCTAACTAAATAGTAGAAAATAGTGTATAATGGCCGTAAATCCAGCCTTGAAACAGGTATCGAATAGAAATTTTCTTTCTCCTGTAGGGTTCAAATTAAAAATTAATAAATGTCCAAAGGTGGATTTTTTGGCAGTTCAGGCTAATTTGCCTGGAATTACTTTAGGTACTGCCTTACAACCAAATCCATATAAAGATATTGAACTTCCTGGTGAAAAATTAGTTTATGATGATTTCCGTGTTTCCTTTATCGTTGATGAGGAAATGGAAAATTATAATCAAATTTATAAATGGATGATTGGTTTAGGTTATCCAAATAGTCAAAGAGACTTTACGGATATGAAATTAGAGGATCCATATTATTCAGAAATGGGTGATAAAGAAAATCCAAATGCAGAATTTTCTGATGGTACTCTTCAAATTTTAAACAGTAACCTAAGACCTCAAGCATACGTTAAAATAGAAACAATGTTTCCTGTTAGTTTATCAAGTCTTGACTTTGATGCAACCAATACAGACATTAATTATTTTACTGCTCAAGTATTATTCAAGTACAAAATCTTTCAATTATTAGATAAAAACTTCAAAGAAATATGAACCTTGAAACAATTCAGGGTATGTGGGAAAAAGATTCCCAGATTGATCCTGATGAATTGCACACTGCTTCTTTAGTAGTACCTACATTACATGCAAAATATTATCAACTTTATAATGATCTAAGACTTCTTAGAACAAAATCTAAAAAGGTATATCAAAAAGTTTTACAGGAGAGATACTTATATTATTCTGGTAAAGCAGAACCAGAAGTATATGAAAAAGATCCCTTCCCTTATAAGGTACGGGAAAAGGATGCAATACAAAGATATCTAGATTCTGATCAGAGATTATCCGATGCAGAATTAAAAGTAGAATATTATAATACTATGTTAGATTACTTAGAAAGTATTATAAAGACAATTCAGAATAGAACTTTTCAAATTAAAAATGCAATTGAGTGGCAAAAGTTTATTCGTGGATATGACTAAATAAGAATAGTAAATACATTTAATAATGGCTATTAGTACAGATACTTCAGTTTATATTGCTGGGGTTACAACATATGTATCTCCTGCTGTTTCTGCAATAGCATCAGATGCAACAGAAATCAGTGTATCTTATCCAGTGGGTGTAGGACATACACATTCAAGAAATATTAATGTTCCAAGACTTGCAAACGGTAATGTTGATGAGGCTGAATGGGAATCACGTTTAGATTCACATTTATTGTCTATTAATAATAAAATCAATGTTGGTGCAATTAGTACAGTTCCAACAGAAGATGATTCTCCAGGCGCCTCATAAATAATAGTACTTGATATAATATGAATGTCCCGTTTGACTATATCAAAGAAGAATGAAGTCTTCTTGAAGATTGATTCTAAGGAACCTCATGTATTCTGTGAGTTATCAGATGCATTTACTTTTGAGGTTCCTGGCGCTAAATTTATGCCTCAGTATAGGAGTAAATATTGGGATGGAAAAATACGTTTATTTAATCAATCCACTGGAGAAATATATGTTGGATTGTTAGATAAGATAGTATCATTTTGTAAGAGATCGGATTATGAATATGAATTTCTAGATAGTAAATTTTACGGAACACCTTTTGAAGAGAATGGTTTTGTATCATTAGAAGGTGTTAAAGATTATATGAATAAAATATCTAGATATGAACCAAGACCATATCAGATAGAAGGAGTATTTGACGCATTAAAGTATAATAGAAAATTATTAGTATCACCAACAGCATCTGGTAAATCGTTAATGATATATACGATTACCAGATATATGGTAGAAAAAAATAAAGATGTATTATTAGTTGTTCCTACTACCTCTCTTGTAGAACAAATGTATAAGGATTTTATAGAGTATGGTTGGGATGTTGAAAAGTATTGTCATAGAATTTATGCTGGTAAAGAAAAAGAAAGTACCAAATCAGTAACAATCACAACATGGCAATCCATTTATAAATTGGAAGCACCTTTCTTTAAAAGATATGGATGTGTAATTGGCGATGAGGCTCATCTATTTAAGTCTAAATCACTTGTCAAGATTATGACTAAGTTGAGAGATGCAAAATATAGATTTGGATTTACAGGAACATTAGATGGAACTCAAACTCATAAATGGGTATTGGAAGGTTTGTTTGGCCCTGCATATAAAATAATTCGTACAGATGAATTAATTGAAAAAGGCCATCTTGCAAAATTAGATATTAAGATATTACTAATTAGACATGATCCTCAGAAGTTTGAAACCTATGAAGATGAAGTTCAATTTATAATTCAAAATGAAAAACGTAATAACTTTATTAAAAACCTTGCTTTAGATTTAAAAGGAAATACTTTATTACTTTATAGTAGGGTGGAAACCCACGGTGAAATACTTTTCAATATGATAAATAATGTTAAGGAACGTAAGGTTTTCTTTGTTCATGGTGGAGTAGAAGCTAATGAAAGGGAAGAGATACGTGAAATCACTGAACAACAAGATAACGCTATTATCGTTGCCTCTTACGGAACCTTCTCAACTGGAATTAACATTAAAAATCTACACAATGTCATCTTTGCTTCCCCTTCAAAATCAAGAGTAAGAAATCTTCAATCAATAGGAAGAGTTCTTAGGAAGGGTGATCGCAAAACTAGTGCAACTCTTTATGATATTGCAGATGACACAACATACAAGTCTCAAAAAAATTACACATTAAATCATCTTATAGAACGAGTTAAAATATACAACGAAGAAAATTTTAATTATGAAATAGTTCCAATTAATATGAAACAAAAATGAAGACCAAGTATGCAACAATAAAATTATTAACAGGTGAGGAAATATTCTCTCAGGTGGAAGAGTTTATAGATGGAGAAGAAAAACATTTAGTTCTTATGGATCCTGCTATTGTTAAACAACTTCCAGCAAAACAAGGGCCATTTGCTTTGTATCGTATAGAACCTTGGTTAAAATTATCTGACGAACGTATTTTTATGATTGAATTGAAACATATAATATACTATGCTAGATCTAATGATCAGGAAAAGATAACAACTTATAAACGATGGGTAAAATCACTAAATAAAGAAACTGCAGAAAAACATTCCAAAGTAGGTATATCTTCCTCTTTAGGATTTGTTTCTAAAGTTAATGACACTAGAGAATCTCTAGAGAAATTATTTAAAGATTCTTAGTAATATCCCTTTCAACCCTGGCAGAGTTATTGTACTTGTTTTCCTTTCGCTTGTCAAGCGGTTGAATAAGTGGTATAATATTAATGTGGTTATGAAGAAAATTAAATGTATTCTGTAATGGCTAAAAGAAAGCGATCCGAACATTATGTAAATAATAAAGAATTCCTTGCTGCCATAGTTGAATATAAGAAAAGTGTTGCAGAAGCTGCAGAACTTGGGAAAACAAAACCACGTATTACAAATTACTTGGGTTCTTGTTTTTTAAAGATAGCTACTCATCTTTCTTATAAACCCAACTTTGTCAATTACATGTTCAAAGACGATATGGTGTGCGATGGAATCGAAAATTGCGTTCAATATATACATAATTTTGATCCTGAGAAATCCTCGAATCCTTTTGCTTACTTTACGCAAATTATTCATTACGCATTTCTCCGCAGGATACAAAAAGAAAAGAAACAACTTGAGATCAAAACAAAGATAATTGAAAAGTCAGGTTATAGTGAAGTGTTTAGTGACGATGGTATGATGGCTGGATCGGAAAGTGATTATAACACAATTAAAGATAATATCAACTATCGCTATAATAATGGATGAAAATAGCTATAATAACAGACCAGCACTTTGGTGCAAGGAAGGGGTCTAAACTTTTTCATGAGTATTTTAAACAGTTTTATGATAATATTTTCTTTCCTACCTTAGAGGAGGAAGGTATCACTACTGTTGTTGATATGGGTGATACTTTTGATAATAGAAGAGGTATTGATTTCTGGGCTTTAGATTGGGCTAAAGAACATTACTTTGATAGACTTAGAGATATGGGCATTACTGTTCATACTATTGTTGGTAATCATACCGCATACTATAAAAATACTAATGAGATTAATACTATAGGTTTATTATTAAGTGAGTATGAAAATATTATTTGTTATGATAAAGCTACAGAGGTAAAATTAGATAAGTTAAAAACACTATTGATACCTTGGATTAATCCAGAGAATCAAGAAGAGACACATGACATTATAAACAATACAAAATGTAATGTAGCCATGGGTCATTTAGAACTTACTGGATTTAATGCCAATAAGTATGTTGTAATGGAACATGGTGCAGATAGAAGTATATACGAAAAATTTGATCAAGTATTCAGTGGACATTATCATACAAGATCACAACAAGATAATATTCATTATTTGGGCAATCCTTATGAGATATATTGGACTGATGTAGATGATGAGAGAGGATTCCATTTATATGATACAGATACTTTAGAGTTAACTCCAATAAGAAATCCTTATAAGATGTTTCATAATGTGTATTATGAAGATAGTCCTTATCAACTCATTGATACAACTAAGTATAAAGATAAAATTATTAAAATTATTGTAAGAAAGAAATCAAGCACATCTGAATTTGAAAAGTTTGTTGATAAATTTTATAGTTCCAATGTATATGATGTAAAGATAGTAGAGAATTTTGATTTTATTGGATATTATGATGTTGAGGAATTTGAGAGTGAGGAAAGTGAAGACACTATTAGTATATTAAATAGATATATTGATGAAGCTGAGGTTTCTCTTGATAAATCTATTGTTAAGAATTTACTTAAAGAGGTTTATATGGAGGCCTGTGAGGTAGAGTGATGTTCATTCTTTCTGTAAGAGGTAAATCTAAAGAAGAAGGTGCATATGCTGTTGAAGATGAAAACGGACAGAAGGTGTTATTTTTGTTTGAAGAAGAAGACGATGCTGTTCGTTATGCAATGATGATGTCAATGAGTGATGAAGAATATCCAGCTCTTGATGTTACTGAAGTTCCTGATGAGGTTGCCATAAACGCCTGTGAGGCGTATGATTATCCCTATGTGGTTATTTCATCTGATGATTTGTTGATTCCCAAAAACTATGATAAAATTTGAAAATATAAGATGGAAAAACTTATTGAGTACTGGTAATCAATGGACTCAAATAGATTTTACAAAATATAGTAGCACGCTTATAATCGGTACTAATGGTGCTGGTAAGAGTACCATATTGGATGCACTTACCTTTGTACTTTTTAATAAACCATTTCGTAAGATTACTAAAGGTCAACTAGTTAATTCTACTAATGAAAAGGATTGTAGAGTTGAAGTCGAATTTGGTATTGGGACAAGAGAATATAAAGTAGTTCGTGGTATTAAACCAGCTGTATTTGAAATATGGGTGGATGGTAAGATGTTGAATCAAGATTCAGCAGCTAATGATCAACAGAAGAATCTTGAAAATAATATCCTTAAGTTAAATTATAAGTCATTTACACAGATAGTTGTACTAGGATCAAGTGCTTTTGTTCCTTTTATGCAATTAAATAATACTCATCGTAGAGAAGTCATTGAGGATCTTTTGGATATTAGAATATTCTCTGCCATGAATTCTGTTATTAAAGATAAGATTCGTAAGATAAGGGATGATGTAAAAGTTTTAACTCTTAAGAAAGAAAGTTTAAATGATAAAGTTAATATGCAAAAGGAGTTTATTGAAGAAATTGAGAATAGAGGTAAGGAAAATATAACTGAAAAGAAAGAAAAACTTACTGTACTTTTAGATGAGTCTGATCAACTAAATTCATCTAATCAGAATCTTGAGGATGAAATAAGAACATTAACTATAAGTCAAGAGAAGGTAGCTGGTACTGGTGATAGGTTGTTAAAACTTAACAATCTTAAGGGTAAAATTACTCAAAAAGTATCCAGTATTACCAAAGAACATAAGTTTTTCACAGACAATGCGGTATGTCCTACCTGTACTCAAGATATAGAAGAATCATTTAGATTAAATAGAATTGCTGACGTTCAAAATAAATCAGAGGATCTCAGAGAAGGCTTGAAAGAGCTTGAGGAGACTATAAAGTTGGAAGAGGATCGAGAACGTCAGTTCACACAATTAACTAAGGAGATTACTAAACTAACACATGGCATTTCTAAAAACAATACAAAGATTTCTGGATTCCAGAGGCAGATCAGTGATATTGAATCAGAAATTCAGAGACTTACCAGTCAACTTGCGGATAGAAATACTGAGCATGAGAAGTTAAGTAATCTAAGAGAAGAGTATAATACCACTTTTGAAAAATTAGTTGAGAGAAAAGATGATGTTAGTTATAAAGATTTTGTTTATAACTTATTAAAGGATGGTGGTGTTAAGACTAAAATAATCAAAAAATATCTTCCATTAATTAATCAACAAGTAAATCGTTACTTGCAGATGATGGATTTTTATATCAATTTTAAATTGGATGTGGAGTTTAATGAAACTATTGAATCTCCTATTCATGAAGATTTTTCTTATGCTTCATTTTCTGAAGGTGAGAAGATGAGAATTGATTTGGCACTTTTATTCACATGGAGGGAAGTTGCTGCATATAAAAATTCAACAAATACTAATCTTCTTATCATGGATGAAGTATTTGATAGTTCATTGGATGGATATGGAACAGATGAATTTCTTAAAATAATTCGTTATGTAATTAAAGATGCAAACATCTTTATAATATCTCATAAAGAAGCACTTCATGATAAGTTTGAGAGTGTTATACAATTTGAGAAAGTAAAGGGATTTAGTAGGATGATTTCATGAAAGTATTAGTTACAGGACATGAAGGTTTTATAGGCAGTCATGTTTATTCTCATTTAAAAGAACTTGGTTTTGATGTTCGGGGTATTGATTTTCCTGTGGACATTGCTAATTTTGGAGAGTATTATGATCTCTACGAACCACAGTTTGATGTAGTTATTCATCTTGCAGCATTTGCTGCACTTAGGGATAGTATTGAAAATCCAGATAAGTTCTGGGAGAATAATGTGATAAAGTCTCAACCTATATTTGATTACTGTAGAAAATTTAATATAAGATTATTATATGCAAGTTCTGCTGGAGCTCATGGATGGTGGCAGAATCCTTATGCAATTACTAAAAAGGTAAATGAAGTACAAGCACCACCTAATAGTGTGGGTATGAGATTCTTTAATGTATGGTCAGAGAAGGATAGTAGAGAGGATATGCTTTATAGAATGTTACAGGACAATACTGCAAAATATCTTACCAGACATAAAAGAGATTGGATACATGTGGATGATGTTGTTAGAGCTATATGTTTCTTAATACCCAGTACATTTACAGGGCCTATAGATATTGGTACTGGACAGACCACATCAGTATTGGAACTTGCAGAAAGGATGGGAATGGGTCATTTACCTATCAAAGAAGATACGCCAGGCGAACCAGACAGTTTGTGTGCTGACACAAGGGACTTGTTTTCTTTGGGTTGGTGCCCTACAATAAATATATTGGATGCGATTTAGCCCATGAAACATAGTGACTTAGATGCACTAGACGAATTTCTTTACAAAGAGGAGAAGAGAAATGGCACGCCACAAAATCTGGGAAAGTGGCAGGAAACCACATCGTCGCCCAGACAAGGGGAAGAAAAAACCACAAGCGATGCGTCAGGCACGTAAAAGGTTAGCCCACTTTAAAAAGCTGCACACAAGACCCTCTGGCCCACGCCGAGGGTCTTATAATAGCCATATACCGAAAGAGATCTATGCCTGTTAAGTTTGAAATCAAAGATCAATTAGCTAAACTTTTGGCTACAGAAGATCTTGTAGTAGAACATAAAGATGTATCTACCGCCTCCTTTAATGTGGATAACAGAGTTTTAATTCTACCTAATTGGAATAAGGCTTCTAACAATGTTTATGATATGTTGGTTGGTCATGAGGTAGGTCATGCATTATATACTCCGAATGAAGATATTAGTAAGTATTCAGCACCACAGAGTTATATCAATGTTACTGAGGATGCACGTATTGAAAAATTAATTAAACGTAAATTTCCAGGCTTGTCTAAGAATTTCTATAAGGGATATTGGGAACTTAATGAACAGGATTTCTTTGAACTTGAAGGTGTAGAACTTGAAGAGTTAGCTTTAATTGATCGTATTAATCTTTACTATAAGGGTAATACAGAGGTACAGTTTTCAGACGATGAAAAAATATTTGTAGAAAAAACTGGTAAGACAGAAACTTTTGAAGAGGCATGTAATATAGCTGAAGAGATACATTCATATACTAGATCATTAGAATCTGGGAAAGGGGAACAAGAACAAGTATCAGAAATAGAAGTAGAATCTGAAATGGAAGAAGATGATAATATTTCTGGAGATCAGGGTGAAGGAGAAGAAGGTGATGGCCGTCCTGATATAGGTGAAGATAATACTCAATATGATGATATGACAGATGAAAAATTGTTAGATGAATTAAATTCAGATCCTGTTGGTGGTCAGTCATATAAACAAATAGAAGAAGGTATGACTGATAGAAATTTCAAAGAAAATATAGAAACATTAGTTGGTCAAAATACAGGTAGAGAATCTACTTACCTTCAAGTTCCATCAGTTAAGTTAGAATCAATTGTTGTTTCAACTGAAGAAGTATGGGATTACTTTGATACAAAGAATAAAGAGAGAGTTGCAAATGCTGTTGAGTATGGTTATAATGGTCGTTATTGGGATCCTCATTTTAATTTAAAAGATGAGTATGAGACATTTAAAAAATCAGCTAAAAAGGAGGTAAACTATCTTGTTAAAGAATTTGAATGCCGAAAGTCTGCAAGTGCTTACGCTCGTTCTACTACTGCTAGGACTGGAGTTCTTGACACAGCGAAACTTCACACTTATAAGTTTAACGAGGATATTTTCAAGAAAGTAAATATAATTCCTGAAGGTAAAAATCATGGATTAGTTTTTATATTAGACTGGTCTGGTTCAATGCAACACGTTATAAAGGATACTGTAAAACAATTATTAAATCTTGTTTGGTTTTGTAGAAAAGTAAATATTCCATTTGATGTTTATTGTTTTACAAATGAATGGTATCGTAATGCTGATGATGATCGTATTCCACAAATACCTTATGGAGAACTTTTACATCAGGAAATGGTTGAGAATGAATTAGTTGTTGAAAACTATTTCAATCTTTTAAATGTAATATCAAGTGAATCATCATTAGTAGATTTTGAGAATCATTGTAGGAATCTTTATTGTCTTGCTAATGATACATATAATCATCCTAGATTATGTCTTTCTGGTACTCCATTAGACCAAACTTTAGTTACATTACATACTTTAATTCCAGATTTCAAAAAGAGAACTAACATAGAAAAATTAAATGTTATAGTTCTGACTGATGGAGAATCTCAATCTATGTCATATAATAGAGTATTCAGCAAGTATAATGAAGATGAAGAATATGTTGGACAATCTGGTATTCATTATGATTGTGTTTTAAGGGATCGTAAACTTGGTAGAACTTATATTGTTAGTGATAATTATGGTAGAATGAC
>CETQ01030621.1_pt1 | contig 9990 bp, 12 predicted proteins | sample 531261 | NCBI WGS metagenome assembly CETQ01 (sample SAMEA2622376, study PRJEB7988) | marine metagenome | biome: marine biome (ENVO:00000447); feature: surface water layer (ENVO:00002042); material: "saline water (ENVO:00002010), including plankton (ENVO:xxxxxxxx)" | depth 5 m
GGGAGGCATAGATATTCTGTCGATGTGTTAATTAAAAAAATCGAAAAACTTCATAAGCAAGGTTTGAATGCTGTTGCAATATTTCCTATTATCGATTCGAAAAAAAAATCGAAAGATGCAAAAGAAGCTTTTAATCCAAAAGGTTTAGTGCAAACAGCTGTTAAGGCAATAAAGAAAGAGCTTCCTGATCTTGGTGTAATTACAGATATTGCTCTTGATCCCTACACAATAAGTGGTCACGATGGATTGGTAGATAAAAAAGGCTATGTTTTAAACGATAAAACTGTTGAGGTCCTAAAAAGACAAGCCCTATCACATGCTGAAGCTGGCTCTGACATAGTTGCACCATCAGACATGATGGATGGTAGAATTATAGCAATAAGAAACTCGTTGGAAAAAAATAATTTTCACAATACAAAAATTCTTTCTTACGCCGCAAAATATGCTTCAAATCTTTATGGCCCTTTTAGAGATGCAATTGATTCAAGTAAAAATCTTTCTGAGTCTTCCAAAGAAACTTATCAAATGGATTTCGCTAATATTACTGAAGCGTCCTTAGAGATAAATTTAGATATCGACGAAGGGGCAGATATGATTATTATCAAACCGGGCTTACCCTATTTAGATGTCGTTGCAAAAATAAAAAGTAAATTCTCCATACCCGTTTTTTCTTACCATGTCAGTGGAGAATATTCTATGATAAAAAGCGCATCTCAAAAAAAATACATTGATGAAAAAGCTGCAGTTCTTGAAGCGATGTATTGTTTTAAAAGAGCAGGTTGCAACGCAGTTTTAACATATTACACGCCTGAGATAATAAAATGGCTGAACAAAAGTTAATTAAAAAATATGCTGTGTTTGGTAACCCAATCGAACATAGTTTATCGCCAACCATCCACGAATATTTTGCACGAAAACTTGATATCAATTTATCGTATGAAAGAATCTTGTGTGATGAAGATAAATTTGAATTCAAGTTAAAAAAATTTTTTGATTCGGGTGGATTAGGATGTAATGTAACTTTACCATTCAAGCGTGAAGCTTTTTTGTTTGCAGAAGAGAAATCCGACGTCGCCAAAGTTACTGGCGCAGTAAATACAATTTCAAAAAAAAATGACGTATTTTTTGGAGATAATACAGATGGAGCTGGCTTTATCAGAGATTTAAAGGAAAATATAAAATTTGATATAACGGATAAAAGAGTACTTATATTAGGCGCAGGCGGAGCTTCTATGGGGATAATTCCAAATATTTTTCTTGAAAAACCAAAAATTCTCAGAATTTTTAATAGAACTCTTGATAATGCCAAAATCCTCGTTGAAAGATTCTCATCAATTGGCAATATAAATTATGTTGATAATAGTGATCTTACTGAGAATCAATTTGATTTGGTTATAAATGCAACCTCTCAAGGGATGAATCAAACCAGTTTTGATTTACCCCGAGGAATTTTCAATGACAATTCCATCTTCTATGATTTGTCATACGGAAAAGCATCCACAAATGTCAAAAATTGGGCAGCTGAAAATAATATTCAGTTCTTTGATGGCCTTGGTATGCTTATCGAGCAGGCGGCGGACTCTTTTCTTATCTGGGAAGGTGTAAGACCTGATATAACCGAAGAACTTAAAAATATATTGATAAAAGAACTATGACCCATACTTTGTTTTGTAAGCAACAATATCCTTAGTATAACTCTCAAACTGGCCAGTTATAGATACATAGTTAATAATGTCACTTATATTAATAAGACTATAAACATCAATACCATAATCTTCTTTTAATTCTTGAGAGGCAGATATTTTTTTGCTTCCCTTTTCCTCTCTATCAAGCATCACTAGCAAAGAATTAGTTTTAATATTATATTTATCAAGTTTTTCCAAAGTACTTTTTATTGCTGTTCCAGCAGTGATTACGTCATCAACTATTAGAGTATTACCATCTTTAAAATTACCAACAATATCACCCTTTTCACCATGTTGTTTTTGATCTTTTCTATCATAAACAAAGTTTGTTTCATTATTATTACTATTCGCTAATAATGTAGATAATGATGCAGCAAGAGGAATTCCTTTGTATGCAGGTCCAAATATATTAACAAATTGTAAATTTTTTTCTTTGATCAATTGTGAAAAAAGATTACATATAATTGAAATAGATTTCCCATCAGAAAAAACACCGCTATTGAAAAAATAAGGACTCACTCTCTCTGACTTAAGTTTGAAACTACCGAATTGAAGAGCTTGTTTTTGGATAGCTAATTCAATGAAAGTTTTCTTGTAATCCATTTTCTTTTGATGATGTTATAATAAAGTTAGTACATTATATCTGAAAAATTATAAATATTATGAAAATAGTAACATGCAATGTTAATGGGATTCGAAGTGCTTTTAGTAAAGGATTTTTTGATTGGTACAAACGCCAAAGAGCAGATATTTTATGTTTACAAGAATTAAAAGCTCATGAAGATCAAATTAAGTTAAATTTAATGCTACCTAAAAATACTTTTTCCTATCTAAAATGCGCTGAGAGGAAAGGTTATAGCGGGGTATCTATTCATACAAAAAGAAAACCTGATAAAGTAATTTATGAATATGGAGACAAAGAATTTGATAAAGAAGGAAGATATATTGAAGCGCAATTTGGAAATCTCTCTATCATTTCTCTTTATGCGCCGTCTGGATCGTCAGGTGACGAAAGACAGGCTGCAAAATTTAGATTCTTAAAATCTTTTAAAAGACATTTAACCACCTTATTAAAAGCAAAAAGAAAACTAATAATTTGCGGCGATTGGAACATTGCACATAAAGAAATAGATTTAAAAAATTGGAAGGGAAATAAAAAAAATTCTGGTTTTTTGCCCGAAGAAAGAGCATGGCTTGATGATTTATTTCAAGATGAAAAATTTATTGATGCATTTAGAAGTATTAACAAAAAAGAAAATGAATACACATGGTGGTCAAACCGTGGTAACGCAAGAACAAAAAATGTTGGTTGGAGAATAGATTATCAGATAATTTCAGGAAATTTAAAAAATAAAATTAAAAGCGAAAAGATATATAGAGATGAATTATTTTCAGATCATGCGCCACTAATAATATCCTATAAAATATAATGACAAAATTATCAAACAAACCGACTTGGCAAAATACTTTTTATACAATATTAAACAAAAAAGTATTTATTTTATTCACTTTAGGATTTTCTGCAGGCTTACCATTTTTACTAGTTTTTTCTACTTTGCAAGCATGGTTGAAAGAAGTAAATATTGAAAATGTAACGATTGGTTTTATAAGCTGGGTTGCTATCACGTACACTCTCAAATTTTCTTGGGCTCCATTTTTAGACCGCTTCAATCTTCCTTTTTTAAATATTTTTTTAGGCAGACGAAGAAGTTGGTTAATTTTTTCTCAAATTATGACAGGGCTATCAATATTCATGCTAGCAAATATTTCTCCGAATCCTGAAAATCTAAAATTATTTTCTTTTTTTGCTTTTTTAATAGCATTTTTCTCTGCTACACAAGACGTTGCTTTGGATGCATACAGAATAGAAGTTGCTAAAAAAGAAGAGCAAGGAATACTTGGCGCCGCTTATCAGCTTGGATATAGAATTGCTCTGATCACTTCTGGGGCTATGGCTTTAGTACTTGCTGACAACTTTTCTTTTGAATTTTCGTATAAAGTTATGGCTGGTTTAATGATGGTCGGAGTGGTTTCAACATTATTTGCGCCAGAGCCAAGTGAAACTTTGGAAAGACCTCAAATTAAGGGAAATTTCCTCTTTGCATTATATATTGAGCCGCTGAGAGATTTGTTATCAAGACATAAAAATGCTGTTTTAATAATAATGCTAATATTATTGTATAGAGCTAGCGACTTATCCATGGCGCCAATGGCTATGCCTTTTTACAAAGATGTCGGATTTACATTGACAGAAATAGCATATGTTGCAAAAACTTTTGGCGTCATTATGTCAATTGTAGGTGTAATAGTTGGCGGAATACTTTGGAAAAAATTAGGTGGAATAAGAACATTACTGTTTGGTTCCATAATGATCGCGTCAACAACTTTAATGTTTTTTTTAATGTCAATATTTGAAAAAAATATGGATTTATTTATTGCAACTATTGCGCTAGATAATTTCACTTCGGGTTTTGCAGGAACATTGATGATAGCTTATTTATCATCCCTTACAAATAAAGCTTATGCAGGACTTCAATATGCTGCTTTATTTGGTTTATTGTTGATACCAGGAAAAATTTTAGCTGGATTCTCTGGACTTTTCCAAGAGACATTTGGTTACTCTGGTTTGTTTCTAGCTTCGGCTGCTATCGGGATACCCGCAATTTTAATTTCATATTATTTTTATAGAAGTAAAATTAAGGTTTAATTAATATTTGTGTGCCCTCTTCGGACATATTCCAGAGTTCTTCCATATCTTTATTATTTAATGCAATACAACCATCAGTCCAGTCTGAACTGTTATATAAGTATTGAGATAAAACCGAAATAGAGGGCAGACCATGGATAGCAATGTGGCTTCCTGGATTTAGATTGTTTTTTTCTGCTACTCTTTTATCATGAAAATTTGGATAAGATGTATGAAGTGATAGAAAGAATTTACTTTTTGCATTCTTTCCATCAATAAAGTAATACCCTTCAGGCGTTTTCTTATCTCCTTCTTTTAATTTATGACCTATAGGATTTTTTCCAATCGCTATATCATATTTTTTTATCACTTTATCGTCTTTGACCGCATACAATACTCTTTGGGATTTTTTAATGATGATCATATCAATGGAGTTCTGTGCGTATAATGAAAATGAAAATAAGAACAAAAAAATAATAAAAAAATATTTCATTTTTTATCCTCTAGCAATAGTTCCGGGTTAATTTTTATTCTATTCCAATAAACATTCATGTGTAGGTGCGGACCTGTAACTCTTCCTGTCATTCCAATTGTGCCAATTATATGACCTTGTTTTACCATGTCACCCTCTGAGACATTTATATCTTCCATGTGTATATACATTGATTTCAATTTATAGCCATGCCCAATAATAACTATATTACCAGTGTAATATAAGCCTTTTTCAGCCATTAGCACTTTCCCTGCTGCTATAGATTTAATTGGTGTACCAACAGGTGCAGCAATATCAAGACCTCCATGTGGATTTTTCTTTAATCCATTTAAAATTCTCTGACTACCAAAAATACCTGAAATTCTTCCCTCGGCAGGCCATATAAATTTTGTGGTAAATGTTTTACTTTTATATCTTTTTTTAAGTGCTTGCCCAATCAATAACCTATCACTTTTTATTTTTTCATATAATTCTGGTCCTGGCGTAACCATTTTTGATGGCAAACCATCAATTCTTTCTATTTTGTATTCACTTTTTGAAATATCTAGATTATAAGTTTCAGTTCTATCTGAAAAGTCAATTTGAAGAATAGAAGATTTTTTATGATTTCTTCCAAAACCAAAAATAAAATAACCTTCATTATTAAGCTCTAACTCTAGATTGTCGAAAAAAACTTTTTTTGCTTGTTTATTCTGACCAATTATTACCCCGCCTTGTACGAATTCTCCAAAAAACTCTGTCTCAGACGATAAAGCGTTTGTCGAAAAAAACAAAAAAAATATAAAAATATTTCTGATATATTGATTCATCAAATATTATTTTTTAATTCTTCGATGATCTCTTGTGCGTGTTTGCTTGGGCTGACTTTTTTATAAATTTTGTGAATTTTACCAGCAGGATTTATTATAAAAGTGTGCCTACTTGCATATTTGAATCCAACGAATGATCCAAAGCTATCATATTTCTTAGCAACCTCGCCATTTGTATCTGCTAACAAGGGAAACGGTAGCGAGTATTTTTCAGAAAATTCTTTATGGCTTTCATTTGAATCAACACTGACACCTAATATACTTATATTGAGTTTGTTAATAATTTCTATGTTATCTCGAAAGTTACACGCTTCGGTTGTACACCCAGGAGTGTCATCTTTTGGGTAGAAATATAATACCAGCCATTTATCTTTATAATCAGATAAAGATCTCTCTATATTGTCTTGATCAGTTAGAGTAAAACTTGGCGCATCCATACCAATAATTAGTTCCTCCTCATCAGCATTTGCGTTAAAAACAATAAATGCAGATAATAATATTAAGTAAATATATGTATTTTTTAAGATCATAATCAATGTTATCAAAATTTAAAACAACCATTTTAATTATATTATTTTGTTTAATAAATGTACATCATGCAGTTGGCTATGATTTGCCAAATGAGTTTTCTGGAGAAGTTATAAAAGTTATTGATGGCGATACAATACACTTAGAATCAAAAAATATCTCGAAAATTAAGATAAGACTTGCAGATATTGATACACCTGAGCTAAATCAGCCATATGGGGAAAAATCAAAAAAAATCTTAGAAACGCTGATTCTTGGCGAAGAAGTAATGATTAAAAAGGTTGGTGTTGATAGATATAAAAGGGTAATTGGAATAGTCATGAAAGATAACCTTGATGTAAATCATTTCCTAGTCATTAATGGACATGCATGGTGTTATGATTACTATAATAAAAGACCCATAATTAAGATTGCAGAATCAATAGCAAAAAGAAAAAAGATCGGTATATGGAAAAATCAAAATGCAATACCGCCCTGGGAATGGAGAAAAAAGTGACAAGATTATATGAATAACGAAGAAAAATTATATGGTTTTTATTTAACTTTATTCGTGGCAATGATTGTTTTAACAAACATCATTGGTGTAAAACTTTTTGAAGTTTTTTCTAATCCAAACACAGGCAGTTTTTTTTCTGAGCCAATCACTTTGACAACGGGAATTATTACTTATCCATTGACTTTTCTTATTACTGATATTGTTTGTGAGGTTTTTGGTCAAAAGAAAGCAAGCCAAATGGTTATCTTTGGTTTTATTGCAAGCATTATGTCTCTTGTATTTATTAAAATCGCAGTGATTCTTCCAGGATCCGAAGTTTGGATTAATGGCGCTCTAGGTTATGAAAATATAAATGACATGCAAAGAGCATATGAGTCTGTTTTTACTTTGCCAGGATTTTTGATTTCGGCTTCTATGCTTGCTTATTTAGTCGCACAACTTATTGATGTAAAAATATTTCATTTTATTAAGAAATTAACTAGCGAGAAAAAATTATGGCTTAGAAATAATCTATCAACGATGTTTTCTCAATTGATTGATACAATAATTGTGAATTCTATTTTTCTGCATTTTGGTTTAAATCTTTCATGGGAAATTATAATAAATATTATAATTGCATCCTACATAGTAAAAGTATTTATTGCAGCAATTGATACTCCGCTTGTTTATGTAGGAGTATATTTTACAAAAAAGTTTATAAATAAATAAAGCTCAAGAGTCTTTGTTATTTGTTTTTTTTATTTTTATATCGACATATTTCATAATAGTTGTTTCAAATCTCAAAAGCGCTAAAGTAAGTCCGACTGATTTGTCTAAGAACCCAAGTTGAAAAATATACATCTTCACAAACGCCCACAAACCTCTTAAAAAACCAATCAAATTACCACCCCTTTTTTTTTGAAAATTTTGCGTACTCCATGCGTCAATATACATACTCATTTTTTGATAATAATCTTTCATATCTTTGTAAGTTTCATGATAAAGGTTACCTTCTAATTTTTTTGGCTTGAAAGTATCTGGAATTATTAGGGACTCATGAACTAGATCATCATTGTAATTTGTTAATCTATTTGGATACAATCTACATATCCAATCAGGATACCACCCAGAATGTTTAACTTCATAACCGAATGCTTTGCTTAATCGATTAACCATGTAAATTGAATCTTCTTTTTCAATAACTTTTTTTATAGAATTTTTTAACTCTTCACTAATTTCCTCATCAGCATCAAGCATAAAAATCCACCGCGACGAGCATAATTTTTGAGCATCTTGTCTTTGCTTTCCAAAACCTGGCCATATTTCCGAAAAATGAATGTTATCTGTATATTTTTTTGCAATATCAATAGTTTTGTCTGAACTGCCAGAATCAAGTACCAAAATTTCATCAGCCCACTCAGCACTTTTTAGAGCTTTTTCTATAAAATCTTCTCCGTTTTTAACGATAATAATGACGCTTATTGTATTCATTTACTTATAAATTATATCATTTTTAGGTTTGTATTGGTGGCCCCGGTAGGACTCGAACCTACGACAAATGGATTATGAGTCCACTGCTCTAACCAACTGAGCTACAGGGCCTTGATGTTTATGAAGAAATTCATGGAAATATATAATACCATATTTGTTTGCTATATTGATAATACTTGGGAGTTTTTGGGTTTGATATAAAACTCATTAAACTTTGTGCAAATTTAAATTTAGATTATATTTTAGTAGAGTAAAGATATGAAATTAATAGCGATCTTTTTGTTCTGGATATTGAGCTCCTTAGCTATCGCTGAGGAGGATAGTTATGGCCCAATTAAAGATAAAATTGATCAAAGTGAAATAAATTGGATTTTAGATCGACTTCCAGTCCAAGAGTCCAGAGGCGGCTCGACGAGTGGTTTAGAACCAGAAATCGATACAAATATCTCACAAAATTTCAAGAAAATTCAAGAATCTTTCGCAAAAAAAACCAAGGATAGATTAGCTATTCTTTCCATGGCAGGAGAATACAAAGCGAATTTTGAATTTACAGAAATTTTCGGAAGTAATCCTAATTACAGTCTAGATAATCCCTACAAATCATGGGGAACTGAAACAATAATAGTTATTGAAAATAAGGAAAACTTTATTTCTCTACAACATGTTATGGCCATGTTTACAAAAGATAAGGATGGAAAAGTTAGAGGACCATTTGTCCAAAAACATTGGCGTCAAGATTGGACTTACGAGGATAAAAAAATTTTGGAATTCCAAGGAAAGAATAAGTGGTTAATTCAAAATCATAGCGACGTTCGAGGGACTTGGAGTCAAGCAGTTTATCAAGTTGATGACTCGCCAAGATATGAATCATATGGAACATGGATTCATGAAAATGGAGCATCAAATTGGATTAGTAAAATTACAAAACGCCCTTTACCGAGAAGAGAACATACCATTAGGAATGATTATGACCTTTTAAAAGGTATAAATAAGATCTCGGTCTTACCATGGGGTTGGGTTATGGAAGAAAGTAATGAAAAGATTCAAGTTCCTTCCAATTTTATTGGCTCAGAGTATGGTTTAGCAAGATACCAAAAAGTTAAAAACTATGATTTCAAAGCAGCATATGATTATTGGGATTCTACAAAAGAATATTGGGGCTTAGTTAGAAATAAGTGGGATAAAATTCTATTTTCAGAAGATAATTTTTGCTTAAGGAAAAAACATAAAAATAGCCCACTATTTATGCATCATTTCGCTCAAGCTGAGCAGTTTAAGGAATCCAAAGATGCTGCATCTGCTAAAGAGAGTATCGATGATACAATATCTAAATTTAAGGATGAAGCCTGTACTTCCTAAACTTAGCTTTGAAAAAGCTTACATAAAAAGTTATTCGAACTAATCCTAAAAAAATACTTTCCTATAATATCTGATAAGTTATATGTTCTTTCACATGTTATAGATTTTGTTTTTGTATTATCACTGACTAGCTGAATTTCGTTCTCATAAATTTTCTTGAGTCTTTTTATTATTAAGCCGTGAACTTTGTCATTAACGACAACGATATCATTTTCATAGAAATTTTTTTTTCTAGCAATAAAAACAACATCTTCATTACTCAATGTTGGCTCCATACTATCACCTGAAACCTTTAGGATTTTAAGCATCTTCTAGCTTAGGACAAATTACTGGCATATTTGGTGGATACGGCGATATCTTTTTCTCAGTTTCAATATCTTTGGTTGCCCAAAAGATTTCTGCAAATTGGTTTACCTTATCTAAAAGATCTTCAGCATTTGCTCTATCAAGAGTCTGTTTTGATT
>CETQ01011391.1_pt1 | contig 9936 bp, 8 predicted proteins | sample 531261 | NCBI WGS metagenome assembly CETQ01 (sample SAMEA2622376, study PRJEB7988) | marine metagenome | biome: marine biome (ENVO:00000447); feature: surface water layer (ENVO:00002042); material: "saline water (ENVO:00002010), including plankton (ENVO:xxxxxxxx)" | depth 5 m
CACCTGTTGAAACTGAAAGTGATACAACTGGTGATGATACTCCTACTGAATCCGAGGATGGAGTTGTTACACTTGAAAAGGTAACAGTTACAGGATCTAGAATTAAAAGAAGTCAGGTTGAAGGAGCTACTCCTTTGATTGTTATAACAAAACAAGATATGAAAGATAATGGTTATAGAAACTTAACCGAAGCTCTTCAAAGTCTTCCAATAGCAAATGCTGCGACTCAAAATGAGTCACTTGTTAATACATTTACTCCAAATGCAAATGAATTAGATTTAAGAAGGTTTGGTCCTGGTAGAGTCCTTGTGCTTGTTAATGGTAGAAGAATGGCTGATTATCCATTTCCATATAACAACTCATCAAACTTTGTAAATACAGGAACCATTCCTGCAGGACTTATTGATAGAATTGAAATAGCAACCTCAGGTTCATCAGCTATCTACGGTTCTGATGCTGTTACAGGTGTTGTAAATATTATTACAACAACTGGTAAAGAATATTCAGAAGTAGATGCATTTGTTGGGCAAACTGAACATGGTGATGACAACATTCTTGATTTCACTTTCACATCAGGTGGTTTTTCAGGAAATCATAGCTGGACAGTAGGTGCAAACATGTATCACATCGATCCTATGTACTACAATGACAGATCAGACTTTAACAGTTGGGATGATAATCCTATTTGGTCTGACCCAAGTGATCCCCAATACAGATCAGACGCTGTATTCGCTAATTATCTTATGTCATTGCAGAGTATTTCAGGTTATGACTCAACACCAAGAGGATATGGTGAATATGGTTACGATGCTTTTGCAGCAAATGGCTACTCTTGTGAAGACATATATCCTGTAGGTTTTAAATGGAATAAAGGAGACTATGGATATACATCACCTCCTTATTCATATCCAGGATCATATTGTGTTCAAGACTATAGTGATGATATGGAAACTATGGTTAATGAAAGAGACGAATATACTGTTATGGGTACTTATAATTATAACTTTGATAATGGAGTAACTCTTAGCGCAAGGGCGTTCTATTACGAATCAGAATCATTCCTTAATAGTTTTTCAAGATGGTTCAGAATGTCAGATGTTTGGACACAAACACCTCATACTACTAGACAAGATTCTGGTTTTGCTACTGCAGTAGTACCAGATGGAGCTATAGGTACTAACAACTTTGGTAGATATAGATACACAAGAACATTAGGTGGAATGATGGGACCTAACTCAAGAAGAGAATCAAATTACACTGAAGACGTTACTGATTTATTTATCGGATTAAATGGTGTATATGACAACGGTTTTGATTGGCAAGCAGGTATAAGTACAACTGAATATAATTCTGTTTACGAATCATCTCCACTAACAACTGCTGTCTATGACTGGATTACAGGTGCTGACAGAGGTGACACAACAGATATATCAGGATTCTATAAGTGGAGAGGCGATTTATATTATAACGCTGCATATGCTTTCGGTTCTGGCACATATTTGTCATATGCTAATTATTATTATTCATTTATGGATACTCCTGCAGCACAAAATCATCCTTGTGGTGTTGGTACAATCGTAGATCCTTTATTTGGAACTACCTATGATGCATGTTTAGCTTGGGATAGAGCTTTTGCTCCAATTCCTGATAGTGCAGTTGGTGCTTTTAATGCCCCAGAAGTGACTGGTGCTGAAACATCATCAACAATGATTGACTATCAAGTGTCTGGTGAGCTTGATTATCAGTTACCTGGTGGTCCAATTGCTTTCGCAGCAGTTTTTGAATATCACGAACAGGATTATCTACTATCACCTGATCAGAGAAGAATTGATTCTGATAACGAAGTGCCTGGCGCTGTTATATTTATAAATGGTTCAGCTAGACAAGGTGGAGGTGACAGAGACAGAACTTCAGTAGGACTAGAACTTCTATTGCCTGTACATCCAAAATTAGAAGTAACTGCAGCATTAAGATCTGACGAATATGATGATGAATCAAGTGCTGTTGGAAGAAGACAGTCTGCAATGGTAAATTTTGCTTACAGACCTAATGATGACTTCTTGCTTAGAGGTGGTGCGGGTGAAAGCTTTAGAGCTCCTGACATGCATTATGTATATGCTGGAAGCAGTTCATATTTCACATCTGTAACAGATTACTTCCAGTGTTATGCAACTGGTGTTCCTTCATATCAAGCTTGTGATAACTCATCTACAATCAAAGGAAGATTCCAAGGTAATACATTACTGGAAGAAGAATCTGGTGAGAATTACTATTTAGGTTTTGTTTGGGATGTTTCTGAAGGTTTATCATTCACAATGGATGCTTTCCACGTAAAACTAGAAGGCGCTGTTACAAACTTAGATGTTCAAGCTATTGCTAACAGAGAAGGTTATTGTACTTATGGTCAAGATTTTGCGACTTGGTTAAATGACTCTAATTTTGCAGGGGTTGATTGTGTTCAAACTCTAGCATCTATCAAGAGAACAACACCTGGTGATTTAGATACGGACGGTATTGGTAATTATGATGAAATTACTACATATAATACTAACCAGTCATTTGAAGAATTCCAGGGTGTTGATACAACATTAAGATATAACTTCTCTACAGAATCTGCAGGTGATTTTGGTTTTGTTCTATACAATTCAAATATTATCTCTAGAAAAAGAAAAGAAGACGCAAATTCTGATACTTTAGAATTGTTAGACTACTATCTATATGAGCCAAGATCGCAGCAAACTGCTACTACAACTTGGAGATATGATGACTGGAGAGTTTCTTTATTCATGGATAGAACTGGTCATACTGAACAGTACTATGGTGAAAAAGGCGATCCATTCATAACAGCTAATTTATCTGTAGGTTATAACTACTCAGCAGATTTATCTTTAAGAGCAACGGTTGCTAATATAGAAGATAAAATGCCAGAGAAAGATAGTGCTTATGGATTTCCGTTCTTTAACAGAAGCTACTATAGTATTTTTGGTAGAGCTGTATATGTGAGTGCATCATATAGATTCTAATATATTAAAACTATATAATAAGGGGCCTTCAAGTAAGGCCCTATTTTTTTAAATTATGAAAAACTTATACACAATATTAGTAGTATTTTTTGTAGTGAATATAAACGCACAAGAAATAGAAAAACCAGTGGTACCTGAAAATCCTGAGAACCTTGTTGTTGACTCAATCGATATTCAATCAGGAACAATTCAAAGCTTACAAAAGACACAAGAAGAAATTGATAAGCTTGATGAACAATCAAAGAAGCTTACAAATGAATATAAAGATACTATTGTTGAATTTGAAATATTAAATAAATATGACAATCAATTAGAGAGAATTACTATCAGCCAAGCTGAGGAAATTGCAAATATTACAAAACAGATCGAAGATCTAGATGAGACTAATAAATACGTATTACCTCTATTAGAGAGAATGGTTATAACTTTAAGAGAACTCATTGAGATAGATGTTCCATTTTTGCTTGATGAGAGGATGTCTAGACTTGAAGAATTAGAAGATATTCTTTTCAAAGCTAATTTTTCAACAGCTGAAAAATTTAGAAAAATTTATGAAGCATATCAAATAGAAAATGAATATGGCAGAACCATAGAGGCCTATTCAAGCTCAATTGATATCGAGGGCGTTAATCTTGCCGCTCAATTTTTTAGACTAGGTAGATTGAATTTATATTACATGACTCCGGATGGAGATGAAACAGGTTACTGGGATAAGAATAGTGATTCATGGGTTCACCTTGGTGGCAAGTATGCAGATGAAATTGATGCTGCGCTAAAGATTGCTTACAAACAAGCTCCACCTGATTTTATTAACTTACCTGTCCAAGGGGTAGAAAAATGAATAAGATATATTTATTAATATTCGTTTTACTTCTTAATTTTAATATCTTTGCTCAAGAAACAGAGGAAGAGGTTGACCCAAACATTGAAAGGGTAGAAAAAATTCAAGACCTGATTAATAGAGTTGAGCAAAATAGAGCTGAACTTTCATCTATGGATAATCAAAGACTGAATGAATTTATAAAAAAAGTTGCTGATAGAAAATTCCTTTTATCCAAAGCTAAAAAACAATTATCAGACGAAGAGGCTAGAAATAAAAGACTTGAAGACTTATTTGAAGCAAATGAAATAAAGTTATCAGAACTAGAAACCGAATTGAATATTAAATTAGGTGTTTTAGGTGAGTTATTTGGTGTTGCAAGACAGATGGCTGGAGAATTGCAAGCTGACTCAGAGGAAGCATATAACTTTACTGAACATCCTAATAGAAAAGATTCTTTGAACGAAATTGGTAAAATTAAAGTTCATAATCTTAAAAATTTAGAAGACTTATGGATTCTTCATCTGAATGAGATTTCTTCATCAGGAGAGATTAAAGAGATTACTGCAAATGTAATTAATTCTGATGGTGATATTGAAGAAAATAAACTTGTTAGATATGGCCCTTTTAATATAGTTAAAAACAGGTCATTTGTTAAAACAGATGTTGCAAATAATGCTTTTACAGTCTTACAAAAACAACCTGATAGATCTTTAAGAAGAAAATTTAAATCTCATTATCGTTCTGATGATTATGCAGTTGCACCTATCGATCCAACTAGAGGTTTTTTATTATCTTTATATTTAGATAAGCCTTCTACTTTTGAAAGAATTGCGCAAGGTAAATTAATCGGTTTCATAATTGTTTTAATTGGTTTTAGTGGGCTTGTATTTGCTGCATATAGATATTATTCACTATACAGATACTCAAAAACAATTAGCTCTAAAGATGAAGCTGATATCTTTAATAAAATTCAAACCATATCTGATAAATCAAAAGATATCGAGTCATTTGAAAGAGAGTGCGATGAAGTCTTACTAACTGTTAATGGTAATTTAAGTTGGGGTGTAAACTGGATTAAATTTTTAGCTGCAGTTGCGCCACTTCTTGGTTTGCTAGGAACTGTTATTGGTATGATTGAAACATTCCAGGCAATAACAGTATTTGGTACCGGAGATCCGAAACAAATGGCTGGAGGTATTTCTCAGGCACTTGTCACTACAATGCTTGGATTAATATTTGCAGCACCATTGTTAGCAATGTATACACTCTTATCAGAGAAGGTATCTGAAATTCTTCAAGAAATAGAGGAGTTTGTTGCAGTTACAATCGTTAAAAAGGTCAAATAATGATTGGATTAACAGATCTATTTGATCGCGGTGGACCAGTTCTTTATATACTATTTGCTGTCACGCTATTTATCTGGTTTATTATTTTTTCTAAGTACCTAAGCACTTCATATAATAACAAAAACTGGATTCAAAATGATTTTAAAAAATTTTCCGATGGTATTAATATAAATAAAAATAATGTTCATCTTTTTGAAGAGTCATTTCTTATACATATCAAAAGAGTTACATCACAAAGATTAAAGATGTTAGATGGATTAATTGGCTTATGCCCAATGCTTGGACTACTTGGGACTGTTTATGGAATGATTGAAGTTTTTGAGGTGTTGGCAGTTTTAGGAACAGGTAATCCTAGAGCAATGTCAACAGGAGTTGCGAAAGCTACAATTCCAACTATGGCTGGAATGACTATTGCTTTAAGTGGTTTATTTTTTAAATTTGATCTAGCTAATAAAGTTGAAAGATATCAAGAAGATGCTCGTCTCTATCTTAAGAAAGTGGTTAGTGTATGAAACGATTTAATAAAAGAAGACAGGCACAGGAAGAAGCAGCATTAGACTTAACTCCTATGATGGATATTGTATTCATAATGCTTATATTTTTTATTGTGACTACTTCCTTTGTTAAGGAAACTGGAGTTGATGTAAATAGACCAAATGCTGAGACAGCTGAAAGAGATGAAAAAGGTAATATTCTAGTAGCAATCACAGAAAATGATGAAATATGGATTGATAAGAGAAGAGTTGACTTAAAAGCTGTTAGGGCAAATATCGAAAGGTTAAAGATAGAATATCCTGAGGGCTCTGTGATAATACAGGCTGATCAACGTTCAAGATCAGGGTTATTAGTTGAGGCAATGGATCAGATTAGGTTAGCCGGCGTAACTAATATTTCCATTGCTGCAAAAAATGATAATTAAAAAGTACGAAAGATATTTTCCTCATGCTCTTTCATTTGTGGCAGCTTTTTTAATATTCTTATTAATGCAATATTTAATTACAACTGATATTTTTAATAAAAAAAAGGACGATGATATAAGTTATCTTGAATTTATAAGAATCAATAGTGATGATTCTTTATTAGAAAGAGATAGAAAGATACCAGATAGGCCAAAACCAGAAAAAAGACCACCCCCACCTCCAGATATAGATCTTCAACAAGATACTAAACTTGTAAGACCTAACTTAGATATTGAATTACCAAATTTTTCTGTTCCGGTAGATTTTAGCGGAGCATTTCTTGGAAATATTAATGACTTACAGGGCACATCAACTGCATTAATACCAATGGTAAGAGTTCAGCCTCAGTGCCCAATTCAAGCAATTCAAGGTGGAATAGATGGCACAGTTCAGGTTTATTTGGTTGTTGGGCCCAATGGTAGGGTAAAATTAGCTAGAATAGTAAGAGCAACTAATGGCAAACTTTTTAACAAAGAAGCAACTAAGGCTATCAGGAGATGGCAGTTTAAGCCAAAAGTTATTAATGGAATACCAGTTGAACAGGCTGGAGAGGTAACAATTGATTTTATTTGTAATGCGTAATTTATTTTTTATTTTCATAGTCACAATTACATTTTATGTATCATCCGAAGATACTATTAGCCCATGGATGGCAGATTATTTTGAAAGAATACATAAGCATATAAATAATGAAAATTATGAAAAGGCTCAAAAAGAGCTTGAAATGGGCGATAAGAATTATTTTAGAGGTGGTAGGACTTACGAAGCTGCCCTTAATTACCAGCTTTATGGTCAACTTTATGCAGTCCAGAGCCAATACACAAATGCAATTCCTTGGTTTGAAAAAGCACTTGCAACAGAAAAAATGCCTAGAATTGGAGAGCAAGAAGTTAGATTCCAACTAGCTCAAACTTATTTCATGATAGGAAAATATGAAAACGTAATACCATTACTAGAAGAATTTATTAAAGTTGGCGAAAAATATAAATATCCAGTTTCAGCGAGAGTTAATCTGTTAATGTCATACTCACATGGAAGAATCGAGCAGTATGAGCCTTCGTACTTCCATATTAAACAAGCAAATAATAAATCTGACAAACCTCAAACTGATTGGATCGAGTATGCTTTTAGTCTAGCAATGAAATTAGAGAAACTTGATGATGCTGAAGTTCTTGGAACAAGATTGTTATTTCTTGAACCAAATAAGAAAAAATATTGGAACCAGGTCAGTGCTTTATATTTCGCAAAAGATTTTGAACTTAACTCTTTATCAGCTTTAGAGCTGGCATATGAGAACAATACTCTAAATAAAGAAGATGATTATCTTTTATTGGCTAAATATTATCTATATCAAAAATCACCACTAAAAAGCGTTTTAGTTATAGAAGATGGAATTAATAAAAATTTAGTTAAAGAAAATGAAGATAATCTAAAGCTGTTATCAAGCTCATATTTTTATGCAAGAGATTTAGACAATGGAATAAAAACATTAATTCAAGCAGAAAAAATATCAGATGATCCTGATCTTTCATTTAGATTAGGAACATACGCATTTGATAGCGAACAATATAAATTAGCTATTTCTTCATTTAATATTGCAAAAAAAAGAGGTTGGAATGATATGCCAGGAAGGATAGAGTTAATTACTGGGATTTCTTATTTTGAATTAGGTGATGGAGAAAAAGCAAAAGCCAACCTTTTGCTGGCAACTAATTTCGAAGATACCAAAGATACTGCAGAGGGATGGTTATCTTATATCGCTCAATTTTAGTTCTTTAAATGAACATTATTAAGCTTTATTTGTCTAAATTCTCATGATGATTAAAACAACAGATTTAACAAAAGAATACGAAGTAGGTTCTCAGTCTGTAAAAGCCCTTAATGGAATTAATCTTTCAGTAGAAAAGGGTGAATTTCTTTCCATAATGGGTCCTTCAGGTTCAGGAAAAACTACTCTTATGAATATAATTGGCTGTTTAGATACTCCAACTAAAGGTACTTATTATTTAAATAATAAGTCTGTAAGTGAGTTGAGTGATGATGAGCTGGCGCATATTAGAAATGATGAAATTGGTTTTGTATTTCAATCATTTCATCTTTTAGCTAGAAATTCAGCACTCGATAATGTGATGCTGCCATTGAAATATGCAGGTACAACCAAAAAAGATGCTATTAAAAGATCACAAGAAGCTTTAAATAAAGTAGGCTTATCTGATAGATCTAGTCACTCACCATCTGAATTATCGGGAGGGCAACAACAAAGAGTTGCTATCGCCAGAGCTTTAGTAAATAAGCCAAGTATTTTATTTGCAGATGAGCCAACTGGAAACTTAGATTCTAAGACAGGTGATGATGTAATGAAGTTATTCAAAGAATTAAATGATGCCGGACAAACTATAATACTTATTACACACGAGGATAGTATTGCGAAACAATCTAGTAGAATTATTACAATCATGGATGGTCTGATAAAATCTGATATAAAGGAATGACATGAATAAATATATTTATACTTTTTTAGCACTACTATTTATATACGGATGCGGCGGCGGTTCTGAATCTAAAGAAACTCAGTTCTATAAAAAAGAAGAAACAACCTCACAAAGATTAGAAGTCTCTATAGAAGCTTCAGGAGTTATTGAAGCGATATCATCTGTAGAAATTAAATCAAAAGCTTCTGGTGAGGTGCTATTTCTTGGTGCTGAAGTTGGTGATTTTGTTGACAAAGGTTTTATGCTTGCACAAATTGATCAAAGGACAGCCAATAACATTGTTGATCAGGCTGAATCGGATCTAGAGGCAGCCAAAGTGAGGTTGTTAAATGCAGAAGCTCAATATGATAGAGGCTTTGAACTACATAAAAATTCAAGTATCTCTGACAAAGATTTTGAAGATATAAAAGAAAATTATGCACAGGCCAAATCAACAGTTGTTAGAACAGAGGTTTCTTTTGAAAATGCAAAAATTTCATTAGATGATACAGTTGTAAAATCACCGATAAGTGGAACCGTTATATCTAGACCTGTTGAAGTTGGTCAAGTAATAACTTCTCCGACTTCTGCGTTTGGCGAGGGCAGCATTATTATGACTATGGCCGATCTTTCGGAGGTTAGAGTTAGAGCCTTAGTTGATGAAATTGATGTAGGAAAAGTTGCAATTGGACAAAAAGTATCAATTAAAGTTGCTGCATATCGCGATAAAGAGTTTATAGGAACTGTTTCAAAAATTGAACCTAAAGCATATATACAACAAAACGTTACAACTTTTCCTGTTTTAATAGATATTAATAATGAAGAAAACTTACTTTTAATAGGTATGAATACGGATGTTGTTATACAAATTCTTGATAAAGATGTTGCTTTAAGTGTTCCAACAATGTCTCTAAGAACAAGAAAGGATATTTATACAGCTACCGCAGTCTTAGATATTAAAAAAGAGGGTATCGATGAATTTTTACAGGAAACCGTTGAGGGTGAAAATTTTAATAGATTTATTGTTATTAAGGATTCTGGTACTGGCCCATATCTCTCTTGGGTAAAAGTAGGAGTTTCAGATCTTTATAATGTTGAAATTATTGAAGGTCTTTCTAAGGGTGATGTTGTATATATATTGCCAAGTAAAAGTCTTTTTGATTATCAAGAACGTTTCAAGCAGAGGGTAAGCGGAACTTTTAGCTTTGGATAATGTTAGTTGAAGAATCCATAAAATCGGCTATCTCATCAATAAAGACTAATGGCGTTCGTTCATTCTTAACTGCATTAGCTATAATAATAGGAACAGCAGCT
>CETQ01057362.1_pt1 | contig 9907 bp, 4 predicted proteins | sample 531261 | NCBI WGS metagenome assembly CETQ01 (sample SAMEA2622376, study PRJEB7988) | marine metagenome | biome: marine biome (ENVO:00000447); feature: surface water layer (ENVO:00002042); material: "saline water (ENVO:00002010), including plankton (ENVO:xxxxxxxx)" | depth 5 m
GGCAGTGTTTAAAGGAAAAGCATACAGGGATGAGGCACTTGCTAAACAATTAAAAGATAATCAGGGTAAAATTGTTGAAGCATTAAAGCAATTGGACGGAAGGACAGACTTTAAGGCATTCAGTAGTATGGGTCAGTTTATGGGAGATAGTGATATTAGGTTTGATCCTAATGGAAATTTCTATCATTATCCTGAACAAAGAGCAAAGACAGATCCTGTACCCAATAATATTCCTCAGGACTGGAAAAAATTATTAGGAGAATCCACCGGAGAGGAATTCACTCCAAGCACAACTACGTCATCGGCATCTCCCGTCGCTCAAGCTCAGAGTCCTGGTAGTCTTGGTGGTGGAATGGGTTCTGAGGGTGAAGAGGTTGCTGGTAAACTTGGCGATTTCATGAAAGCAAATAGATCAAAAATTGGAGTGACTGGATCTATTCACCAGTGGTTGCCGAGACATCCTGGCAAATTTACAAGAAGTTATTTCTCATATCATAACCAGAATAGAGCACTTGATATTGGTGGTTGGTCTCCATCAAGTCCTGAGGGTGGTGGTGCTGATGAACAAGCACCTGTTATTGCTGCCTTGATTGAGTGGAATAAAAAGAATGGATACGATCCTATCGAATTAATTCACGGTTCACCAGCATATAGCAATTACGGAAGTTACAGAAAGTATCCTGACTCCCATCACCATCATGTTCATGTGGCATATGCTAAAGGTGGTAGAACTTTAGGCAAGTCTCATTATGCCGAACTTGGAGAGGAGGGACCAGAATTTGTCTTTGATGCTGACACTACTGCTACTATTGAAAAAGTAGCACCTGGACTGATGATGTCACTGAATCAGGCATCAAGTAAATCTGGAATTATGAACGCACTTAAAGAATATGCTTCATATGAACAAGGTGCTCAACAGATAATTACAATACCAGAGTCGGGTGAAGAGATGCCTCCACAGGAATCCTATGGTAGTGGTTCTCCTCAAATGGCAATGATTCCACCTCCTATGGACACTTCAAATCCATTTGAGTTCTTGGAATATCAGGGTTAAATAGTAATAAGAGGTAACTGTAATGGCACAACAAATATCTTCCAAGTCAGCTGAACCTACTAACGTAGAACAGATAGACATTTTATCAAATATAGATCCTAGTAAAACTGTGAGTGTAATTAATAGTTTTGCTGGAATGACTTACACTGAAAGTATAATGAGTGACACAGTGAAAGTAAGTGTTAGTTTTGTAGATAGTGGTGATAGTATTGATGATAAATCTGTGACTGAAGGACTGCCCCTGGTTGGACAGGAGCAAGTCAAGTTAAAATTTTCAGATAATAATGATAATACATTAGAACCTATCTTATATGTTAATAAAATAAATCCTATCGCTGATAGAACACAAGATTCTCTTATGTCTTTAGAATTAGTATCTAAAGAATTTATTTTAAATGAGAAGATTAGGGTAAATCAGAGATTTGATGGTAAAGTTTCTGATCATATTAATAAACTACTTACAGACTCAAAGTATCTTGGCACAGATAAAAATGTAGACATCGAACAGACCTCCAACTTGTATAATTTCTTTGGTAATAATAAAAAACCTTTCTATACAACCACTTGGTTATGTAATAAATCCGTATCAGAAAAAAATCAAACGCTGGGAAAGAGTGCTGGATACTTTTTCTATGAAACTTCTGAAGGTTTCTTTTTTAAATCTATAGATGGATTATTAGATCAAGAACCAAAATTAAAATTAATTTATAACGAGACACCGGATGTAAACAATACCATTCCTGAAGGTTATGATCAGAAAATCCTCAACTTCAAGAAGGACAATGATACTAATGTTCAAAAGAAGTTACAGATGGGTGCTTTTTCTAGCAGAACAGTTTTGTTTGATCCGTTTACATGTTATTATGAAGTGAAGGCACCAAAGGCAGAAGATAATGAAGACCAATTAAAAATGGGTGGCAAAGATTTATACCTTGGTAAAACTTTTAGAAACAAAGAGTTTGATAGAGAGGGAACTAATGAAGAATTCTCTAGAACAACTTACTTTTTACTTGATAAAGGAACTGCACCTGCGGGAAACTCCGATCAACAACTAGAAAAGTCAGGAGAGGAAAACTTTGAGTATGGTCAGATTGCAAATCAATCTCTTATGAGGTACAATCAAATGTACTCTGCTAGAGCAAGCATCACAATCGCAGGTAATTTTTCTTTGCATGCCGGTGATGCAATTTTTATAGATTCACCCGGACTTGAAAAACAAAAGACATCTGAAGTTGACAGGAAAGATGGGGGACTATATATTATAACAGATATTTGCCATCAAATTACATCTGAAGGGACATTTACACAATGCAATCTAGCAAGAGACTCCTTCGGAAGAAAACCAAAGTAGAACACATAAAGAACCATGACCGATAGAAGTATTCAACAACACATTAACGACGACAAAGATATGCTAGAGAAGGGAACTTTGTCCCCACAGATGCGTCGTCACGTTGCAGATGAGTTGGATCATCTTGAGCAGTATCAATCAAATCATCCTGACGATGATCATGACCCGACACCTCTTGAGATGTATTGTGATGAGAATCCAGATACAGATGAGTGTAGAATTTACGAGGATTGATGGAAACTTCTGGAGGACTATTTAATCCTGGATTTCTTGGCGCATCTTTTCTTTGGTGGGTTGGTCAGATCGCTGACGACTCCACTTGGAGAGATAATATAAACTCGGGAAATTATGAGGACAAATATAGTATTCCGGGTTGGGGTAAAAGATACAAGGTAAGAATTATTGGTCTTCATGATCAAGGTGAAACAGAGATTCCGTCCGAGCAATTACCTTGGGCAAATATCATGTACCCTGTCACAGCAGGAGGATTCCAGACGAATAGTGGACAATCGTCAAACATTCGTCAGGGAAACATGGTGTTTGGTTTCTTCCTTGATGGGCAGGACCAACAAGTGCCTGTCATTATGGGAGTATTGGGTAATAACTCTCAGACAGAACTTTCACAAATTATTGGTGACAACTCTGTTACTAATGCACAAGCAGGAAACATTGGTAAGAGTGGATATGCTGTCGGCAGTAAAAGTAAAGGTAATGCTAAGGAGGTTGCGCCTGATCAAGATAAGGTAATCAAACAACCTGCAAGAAAGGGAGGACCTGATAGATCTAGAACTGTAGGCAGGCATCCATCTGGTAGTGCAAACTCAACACCTACTCTTGCTAATAATCCAGACGCAGATAAATCTTTAGATGCCACTCTTGCCAGAGAGGATGCAGCAGTTCAAGCAGCACTGGCACAAGAGGCAGGACCAGGTGCAAAACCAGCTCCAGGTGCTACGCTTGAGAATGAAGCAGTTCATCAAATCACTGCCGGAGATGTCAAAAGATCTGATAAGTGTGATGAAAAAATTGTAATAATGAAAGCCAATCCTGATGAAATTGTTCAGTCTTCGTTAAAAGGAATTCAGACGGTGATTGAAAATCTAACAGTTAAAATTGACAAGTATCTTCAGGCAATTCAAAGTTATGTTGATGCTGTCTCCATCTCTGCAAATATTAAAAGTTTAAAGCAGTTAATTCAAAGTGCTGCAGAGGAGATGACAAAATACATGAAAGTCATAATGGATAAAGTGATGGAATATGCGATGAAGATTCTCAATAAAACAATGAATAAAGTTGTTGCTGCACTTCCATCATCTCTCAGATATCAAATGTCTGATATGAAAGAGACTCTGACAGAATTGTGTTTATGTTTGTATGGCAAATTATCAAGTGGACTTTTTGAACTCTTAGCAGGTGCTCTGACCGATGCTTTAAATCCAGATCAATTAGAGAAAGATGCGATTGATCGAGCAAACAATGGTGAAGATGAAAATGGTAGTAAACTTGGAGATAGAACAAATCCTCAAGTTCCCATTTGTTATTCAGAAGATATTGTGAGTTCGGTTCTTGCTGGCAAGAGAAGTGCTATTGATAATGCAAATAATAATTTAATTGACAACATGAATGCATACATGGAAGACACTAGTAATATGTTGGCAGGTGTTTCTGGTGCATTATCTGATGTAAAAAATTTAATACCCGATATTGGCGGTGGAATCACATCTGCATTAAACTTTAGTAATATAAGTCTTAATGTTTTTGGATGTGAATTGTCACCTAATGTCGCGACCTCTGACTTCTACACCTTCTGTTCCGGTGGAGATGGACAATCTCAAGGTAAACTTCCAAGCAAACCTGCCGTTGCTAAGCGAGTGGAAAATGCGATTGAACCAACTCCCATACAAACCGTCCCTTACGCTGAACCAACAAGAGATACTCCGACAGTGGTCAATGATGATTCTGTTAATGCGGGAATAGATAAACAGTTGGCGCTTGCAAGAGCGAATGACCCTAATGAACGTGAAGCAACTAGACAGTCGCTGGATATCCAATAAATACAAATATGAGGAAAAAGTATAATCAATAATGGTATTCAATCTTTTTGGACCTATACAGAAAAAAGACATTAGGGTCGGTTATATTTCGACTGATAGAGGATATGTAAGTGGCATAACAATTTATGAAGCTAATAAATATGCGTTTAAAAATCCTGGTACAACTTTTATATTAGAGACAAGGGACAGCACAAGATATCTTAACATTAATGATGTCAACAAACTATCAGTAGAAGATATAATACCAAAGAAAAATTCTGCTGATGGAACATGTCCAGGTGTAGTTGGTTTTACTCCACAAGAATCCCTTAATGATACTATTGGAACCGGAGGTCCTGGAAACACACTAGACCCAAGATCAGTCCTACCGCGTGGTCCTCTTGGTCCTATTGTTCCTCCAAACCCTTCTAACAATAATACTGCCGGATCTCAACCAACTGGCAGTCAAAACACGCAAACTAATGTCCCTGATGGATCTCCACTTGTAGTTATATCCGGGTGTGGTGGAGTAGGTGCAAAGGCAATCCCAGTTATAGGAAATGATGGAGGTATTTTAGATATAGTCGTAACTTCTGGTGGTTTTGGATATAAATGTCCACCACAAGTAACGGTTATTGATCCTAATAGGATTGGTAGTGGTGTTGTTGCAACCTCAACCATAGGTGTCACTACATCTCCCTCATTACTCACGTATACAGAAGAGGATGATTTTGAATTATATAATTTTGATCCTACAAACGGAGATCCCGACCTACCCGGATATGGAAACAGAACTAACCCTGATGGAGAAAACATAGGTGGATGGGATCCAACTTTATATGCTACGTTTGCAAAAGATCCAATCGCAGTTGAGATTGAAAAATATCAAAAGTTTCTAAAGCAATTAAGAAACCCCTGGTGGAGCACCAGAAAAGAAGCACCTTTAAATATTTCCTTTGGTAATAGGAGGAGCAAAGTCAAGCATGACGTTGAACATCCCGCCTGGGAAAAGGAGTTCATGAACAAATATGCAATATCTCCAGTCCCTCCTTCAAATGTGGGCGGAAGTGATTTTGCAGGAAGATGGTGTACCTTTGAGTGGGAAGAAAACTTCCCATATAGCGGAGAGTATGTCTTTAGAGGAATGGCAGACAACATCGGTAAGATGTATCTGGACAACGATATGATAATGAAAGTGAATAAATTTAGGGGTGGAGCCACTGTTGTTAAAAAAACTGTTGAAGAGGGAGTTCATCGTATTAAAGTTGATCTGTTTAATATACCCATTAAAGAACTAGTAAAATCGACACCGGGTAAAAAAGGTTGCCCGAGCAATATTGATTTTAGAATAACAACTAGTGCTGATTTTGCTAATGGTATTAGAATTCCTGGTTTAAATATTGATATTAAAAAAGAATTCAAAGGATCTCAACTCAATGAAAGTTTTCAGCGTGAAGTACAGCGTGGTGTAGAATACGATGTCTTCATCACTAGTCCACAGAGTAAAAGAATACAAATAAGAACTAAAGGAGAATCTGTCTTACAAGTAGAAGAGGCAACTGATAATGACTGGCAGGATCTTGTATGCACCGTAAGTTGTGGTAGATTTATCAAACTTAGGGGAAATAGATGTAAACTTATATTTGATGCACCAAGTTCACCTGAGTTGCCTCCAAGTAAACAAAATCAAACTGATGTAAATATTTTCAACACGACAGACTTTATTGACAAAGCAGACAGAAAACTTTGGAGAACTAACCTTTATAATAATCCAGGTTTTTTAAATGAATATGGTGTCTGTCCATTTAATACAATAACTAAATTAAATGAGGATTATGATGGAACACATGTGATTCGTTGGGAGAACATAACATTTCCTGCTGATGGCAACTATAAAATTGAAGTTGAAGTTGATGATAGTGTAAAACTTTTTATTGGTAATAGAAGTGGCGAAGGTGCCATGAAAATTGGCAATGGACTTAGAAGTGTGGAAGATGGTGGTGACGAAGTTATAATTGAGAAAAAAGGATTCGTTGGTGATAGTAGTAAGGGCACAGGAAAGAGCACATATAGCAGATTTTTTAGAAAGGGGCAGTATAGAATTAGAGCAGAACTTTTTCAAAAACCGGGAGGTGATTTTGGGTTTGAAGGAGTAATTAATAAAAATCCAACTAGTCCACCACCCAATAAGACGGTTGCCACAGCAAAATTTGTTAGACGTGGTAGAGAAAATTATCTGAAAGTGGAAGGGTCAGGGTCTGTTGAGATATCTTTCAGATTAAAAGTCATTGATGATCCAAGAACCACCGAAACTTTTGCATCAAAAGTCAAAATAGGAAAGGGTCCTAATAATTTTATTGAATTAAAAAGATCCAAGGGTGTTGAAGATGTGGATAGAGGTCAATTTAAGGAAAGAGAAACTATTACGGGATCGGCATTTTTTGAGGCAGGTAGAGAATATCTCATTAAAAGAATTGGATCTTCTCAAGGTAACGAAGGAGGAATCGACTCTGTTAGAATAGATAATAACGGAGAAAGAATTAGATATAATGAAGATCTTGGTGATGGATATGAACTTAATGGTGATCTTATAATCACAAAAGTAAAAGGAACTAAGGTTGAGGTCCAACCTGCACCTGTCAGGGGATTAAATCCCATGGCACTCGCCGTTAGAATCACATCAGATATTATTGAGGAAACTTTTAGAATTTCTCCTAAAACTTGGAATGAAAATCCAATGGGAGCAGCATTCACTATTGAAGCACCCATGCCTCCCATTCCAATCTCACCTAGAACTTTTAGTGAGGGTAGATGCCCAGAGAACCCCACATGGACCACTAGATTTTCCGGTGGACAAGAAAAGTGGTGGCCTGTCACTCACAGGTATGGCGATGGATCAAGGTCCTGGTCAAAATTTATGAACAGATTTGCAATCTCACCAATTCCCCCACTAGGAATTGTTAATAGTGATGGTGGTGGCATTGTATATTCAAACTCTTGGGAGATCAATATCCCACACTCCGGGTTTTATGCCTTGAAGGGAACTGTTGACAATGGAGGAAGAATATTAGTTGATGATGTAGAAAGAATGCGTGGTGGATACTTTCCTGGAGCAGTCTTCTCTGCACCCACGGATGTGCCCCAAGGTAAATTAGCAGGATTTAGAACTCAGTCTCCACCATTACATAAGTTTTACTTGGAGGAGGGTCAGCATAAGATTACTGTAGAGGTTGAGAATCAAAAAACTCTTAAACAAAAGAAAGTAGAGAAAAAAATCTTTAGTACAAAAGATTGGAGAAATAATAAAACAAATACTGGAAAAGTTGAAATCAATTTTAAGGTGACCACCGATGCAGACTTTGCAAACTCAATTAAGTTTGGAACTGGGTCTGGAAAGGAGGGATTCTCATTCGGTAAGTCTTATAAGGGACCTCAAATTAATGAATCAACCACTAAAGTTTTAGAGGGTGGTAAAGTATACGATGTAGTTTTTGATAGTAATAGAAAAGGCGGCGGTAGTAAGGGTTATTCAATCGAATATGATTTTGCAGATGCCAAGTCTTTTGGTTTAAGAGTCCGTGATAATGGAAGAATAATTCAATATGATGATGATGCTAGTAATGGTTTCGACATAAATGGTGAACTTAAAATCATGTCTAGTTCCCCTGGAGTGAATGCTAAATTTTCTGATGATGGAAAAGAACTTGTGGTTAAAGGATCTGGTGATGTGACAATTAGATATGAGTGGGATGATAAACCAAGTATTGCTGGAGTCGTATTTAAATCCCTTACACTTGGTGGAAAGACTTGGAGACAAGAAGGAACAAAAGGTCAAGTAACCAAAACTATTAAAGTAGAAAACAGTGTTCGTGGATCTAAACCTAATATTAGACTTAGAAATGCAGGTGAAAATGTTGTTCAGATGGAGGAGTACACCGATAATGATTGGCAGGACCTCGTTGTAACTGCATCAAAGGGTAGATTTTTTGACTTTAATGGTAGAAAATGTAAATTTGTAGTAGGCGCACCAATTAAAGATGTGAGAAAAGTCCAGGATGGTGTGACGTATAATGGTCCACGATTGTTCGTCATTAAGTCTGGGTCAGCAGTAACTGTTTGGAGTAAATACATGCAAAACAATGCTGTATCACCATTTATTCCTCCAATAGATAAAAGCAATGATGCAATCGTCGGTGATAGAACTTACATCTGGAATAATGTAAATTTCTTTGAAAGTGGTCGTTACAAATTTTTATTTCAATCTGATGACAATGCCATCCTTTATATTAATGGAAGTAAAATTTTAGAATCAAGATCATTCAGAGGTGACCCTATTCCCTCTTATGCGGAGATTTCTGCTGGCAAATATGAGGTTAAGGTTGTTTGTAATAATATTAATTTATCACCTAATGTGCTAGCAGGAAATAATCCTACTGGATTTGCTTTAGACATTAAAAAAGATGTAATTGTATCTGAAACTTCTGCTCCCTGGACAGACAACCCTGTTGGTATATCCGCAATACTAATTCCTCCACCATGTCCCAAAGTCATTGAAGGTAAGGGAATCGTCATCGACATTGATGTAAAATCTCCGGGTAATGGATTTCCACCTGTACCTCAAGGTGGTGTTCCAACCGTAGTTACAGTTAAAGATATAGAACCGACTCTTCCTGGAATAAACTATGATCCAGATGATAAAGCAATTATCAATGATATTCCGGTGGCAATTACGGTGGATAATTTTGGAAGAGTTACTAATATCAAACCCCCTGAACCTATTGTCGTCACAGACACTCCTGTGGTTGAGATCCCGTCTTTGACTGGTGCAGGATTTAGGGGAACTCCTATTATGCAGACTACCATTGTTCCTGAAGAGGTATTCGATGACGCTGATATTATTCAGGTAACAGACTTGGTTGGTCTTAAGCAGAATGGTTATGTTAATGGTAAACCTTATTATGGAAGTGTCTTCTCTAAGAATGGTGAACTATTTGCTGGCATTGTTGAAACCACTGGTGTGTTAGTTCCTGTTTATGCTACACTACAGGAGAGTATTGACAATAGAGTTACTACTAGACCTTCTGCGATTCTTAGACAGGGAACAGATATTAATAGTAATAATCCTAGACTCAATATTCCAGGAACACCTGAAAATCTTATCTAGATAGTAAGTAAGGTAATAAAAAATGGCAACAAATCCAACCACTAACAATGATAGATTGCCTAAAAAGGCTGGAGGTGGAAATAATTTAAAGCAAAATTATACTGCCATCAAGTATGGTAATGATCATGGATCAATTTCTTTTGGAAAAATTCATAAGAAAGCAGATGTAACCTCTGATATCATGCTTCAGGCATCTGATGGTGAGCATTTCATGTCTATGGATAAGGATGGACAGAGAACAGGTTGGACCACGATTATGAGTCCTGGAAACTTTCAGGTCGAGTGTGGCAGCAATAGAGAGGAAA
>CETQ01278660.1_pt1 | contig 9895 bp, 16 predicted proteins | sample 531261 | NCBI WGS metagenome assembly CETQ01 (sample SAMEA2622376, study PRJEB7988) | marine metagenome | biome: marine biome (ENVO:00000447); feature: surface water layer (ENVO:00002042); material: "saline water (ENVO:00002010), including plankton (ENVO:xxxxxxxx)" | depth 5 m
GTCCACAGGGCTTATCTGCAAGGGTAATACTGTGAGGAGGTACGAAATGACAGACGAACAATATGATGCTACTGAAGAAGGTTCAGGAGCTAAGCAGATGCGTGAAACCATCAAAAGAAAAGACGATACTATTGCTGACTTAGAAGCTAAGTTGGCTTCGTTTCAAGATAAAGAAATGGATAGTACAGTCAAGAATATTGGCTTAGACCCAAGCACTGGATTTGGAAAAGCATTAAAGCAAGTGTATAAAGGTGACATTAATAATGAAGCACTTTTAGAGTTTGCAAAGCAAGAGTATGGCTATGAAGCTGAGGGTGTTACTGCACAGGATACACCACAACCTGCACAGGAGACTGCAGTTCAGAGTGATGCTAGAGCTAGAGTAGAAGCACTTGAACAAAGTTCACAATCAGTTGTACCACAAGATGCATCTGAGTTACTACAAAAAGTAACTGAAACTGGTAACGCAAAAGACAGTATCAGAACTAAATTAAATTTGATGGAAGCTCAGAAGCAAAAATAATTTAAGTATAAGACAACATAATAAAATGTAGGAGGTTGTTATGGCAGCTATCGGCTCCCCTAACCCAATCTCAGCTAATGAGATTAATAACTTTACAGGTGAATTGTTTAAAATTACACCTCATAGAACTCCTCTATTATCAGCAACTGGTGGATTAACTGGCGGAAAAGCTGTACAAAGTACATTCTTTCAGTTTCAAACTGTTGATAATGCTGTTGTATCTTCAGTAACACCAGGCACAGAAGGTGGAGCACCAAACTTTAATGGTCGCTCACGTGCTGCAGTACAAGGTGTGCTTGAGATATTTCATGAAGCAGTACAAGTAACATTTACTGCTCAAGCAGCTTATGGGGAAATTGTGCCATTTGACTTGGCAGCAAACTATAAAAACAGTATTGACAAATTATCATTAGAGGGTACTAACCCTATTAATGATGAGATGGCAGCTCAACTTGAGTTGGTATTAGAACTTGTCGCAAAGAAAGCAGAGTTCCAAGCATTTAATGGTGCTTTTTCTGACGGAACATCATCTGATAGACAAATGCGTGGTATTAACCAACATATGGACCTATCAGGCGGAAACATTTATTTTAATGACACCGCAGGTAACGGCTCAGGAACAGACCAAAAAATACATTGGGATACAATAGCAGGTGCTATGAAGAAATTATATGATGCAGGAGCTCCATTAAGAGAACCAGTATTATTTATTTCTCCACAAATGTTGTTGGACCTTAACAAAGAACTTGTTAACCCAACAGTATCAGGTGCTTTAACTGGCGGTATTCTACCTAGAGACAGAAATGTCGGAGGTGTTGACATTGACACTATCGTAACTCCATTCGGAGCTATGGGATTAGCATTGTCTGATTACCTACCAAGTGGTAAAGCATTCATTATAGACTTGGCATTTGTTACACCAGTCTTTCTTAACGTTCCTGGAAAAGGCACAGTATTTATTCGTGACCTTGACCAAGGCGATAATGCAAGAATGGGTAAAGCAGTATACATGGAAATGGGATACGACTTCGGTCCACCTCAGTACCATTGTAATATTTCTAACATTGCCTAAATAAAATATTGAAGATTAGGGGGGAACTCCACCTTCCTCCCTTTTCTTCTGCTAAAGTAGGAGATTATGAGTTTTAGTAAATCAATAGCAAAAGAAGCACTTATAGATATATCAGCAGATGCTAGTAATTCTAAAGTAGTAAATACTGATGGAATGTTATTAACAGGAATTATATTTCCTGCTGCAATGACAGGTTCAAATGTTACTTTTGATTATTCTTTAGATGAAACAGCATTTTATGACGTAGTAGAAACTGATGGTACAGAAGTAACATACTCAGTATCAGCAGGTAACGTTGTAAGAGTAGACCCTAGTGGTTGGGCTTTTGCTTCTTCAGGATATTTAAGAATAACATCTGATGGTTCAGAAGCTGCAGATAGAAAAATAACTTTAATATTTAGAGCTTCCTAAGGTATAAATGAGTACCACAGTAGGAAACCTAGTAGATAGGGTTTATAGAGAATATTTAGAAGCACCTGATAAAGTAGAAAGTTATTCTTATATTACTGGTGCTATATCAGATACAGATACAACTATTGCATATGATGGCAATTTATTTTCTGTTGAAGAAGAAGATGCATTAGATGCAGGTGCAATAATAGAAATTGGTCAAGAGTTAATGTATTCAACTGCATTAAATCAAGTATCTAATGAAATTACTGTTAAAAGAGGACAAAGAGGAACTACTAAAACTGCACATTCAGCAGGAGATTTAATAAAAATAGCTCCAACATTTCCTAGAAAAGCTGTATATGATGCAATATCTGACCAAATAGAAAATTTATATCCAACATTATTTGCAGTAGAAACTAAGTCAATTACCGCAACAACTGGTATTAATGTACTAGATGGTGCTAATGATAATTATTTAGTTGCTCCTGTAAAAGCAATATCACAATATACAGATTTTGATAGTGGACAAGACAGTACAATATCTCAGTTTAGAGGTGTATCAGTAGAACTTGTAAACTTACCTAATCCATTTACATACACTGATAGTAATGGTGCTAGTCAAACAGTAACGTATACATCAGGACCTTCAGTAGTACATGCTATGCAAACATTTGGTATTACATCAGGTAAAACTATTTTTGTTACTTTTAAAAAGAAATTTGTAGCTATTACCAATGAAGACACTACTTTAGCTTCTATAGGATTAGAAAATGAATATGAACCTATTGTTATGGCAGGAGTTGCTGCACAATTAGTTGCAGGTAAAGATATAGCAAATATAGATGCATCATATATAAGTGAACAATTAAATGTATCTAATGTACCTATTGGAAGTAGTAATACAATACGAAATGCTTTATTACAATATCAACAATTATTAATACAACAAGCTAGAAAAGATTTAAGAGCTAGATTTCCTGAACCAGTATCATTTAATAGTATTACTTATCCGAGTACGTAATGCCTAGAATTGCAAATACTTCTAACATATCAAACCCTAAAAGATATGGTTACGATATAAAACTTGATGACATATTTTTAAGAAGTGCTATTGGTCCTGAAAGACAAATGGTTATACAATCATCTGATGTTAGAGCAGGACAACAAGTAAATGTTAAACAAAATCCTGAAGACTTTACATCTAATTTAGGACGTATATATTCAAGAAACAATTTTTCTGCAGGTCAAGGATTAGACACTGCACATAGAGTAAATGGTAAACCTGATGATGTTAATAGATTTTGGGATAGTAAAGGTGTAGATGTATTTCATGGTGATGATGAAACTTCATATCATATACATTTATTATTTCAAACAACTGGTCAAAGTTTATCTTTTAGTGCTACAAATAATTATTTAGCACAAACTACAAATGGTGATATATATGTTACTGATGGTACAACTATACATAAATATAATGGTACAAGTTGGTCAACAATAGCAGCAGGTACATCAGGAGCTACACATAACTTTACTGGTATAGTAGCTTTTGGTAATGGTTTATATGCAACTACTGCAAATGGTACAAGTGGTTCACAGTTAATAAAATTTGATGGCAGTTCTTGGTCTGTTCAAACTACTGCACAAACAAGTGCAGGTGGATTAACTGGTATATGGTTTGTAAAAAATAGATTATGGATAAGTGGTAATGATGGTACTGCAGAGTATATTTGGGAAGTAAGCCCATTTAATAAAACTTGGAGTGGTTCTGATTTACAAGATGCAGATAGCATAATAGAAGTAGAACCTACACATGAAATATCAGGAGTTATAGATGGTGGTGCTGCAGTTTTAGCATCAAGTACTGATGGAAATATATATGCTTTTAAACTTACAAGCGGTGCATTTGTTAATCAAGGGCAAACAAAAATACCTTTTGAAGAAGTACATTCTATTGCAGCATCTGAAGGAATTATATTTTTTGGTACAAAAGAATTTGCAAGAGATGTAGGACGTTTATATAAAGCAGAGTTAGTAGCTTTAGATAATTTATACGTACTTGCTAATAGACAACTTATAAAAGAATGGGTTGTAGATAGTGTAGACACTACACCACATGCAATGTTTGTATCAAGAGATAGTGTATATATGGGTGTTAAAGAAGCAACTAATGAAGTAAATTTGTGGCGATATTACTTACCAACAGGTGGTTTGGCTAGAGATTTACAGACAAGTGGCAATAGTTATGTACAAGGAATAACGCAAAGTAATGGCAAGTTTATGATAGTTGTATCAGGTTCTGATGTATATAAAGAAACATCTACATATGAAACTACAGGTTATCTTATATTATCTGCAGCAGATTTCTTTACAGCAGAAAGTAAACAGTTTGTAGGTGCTGAAATATCTACATTTACTATGCCTACAGATACTTCTGTAGAATTAGAGTTTAGTACAAAGTTTGAGGCATTAGATAATCCTAGTGATAGTAGTTTTGTTAATGCATTAACACAAACTGGTGGTACTGGTGATGTAGAAAAACAAATATCTGAAGTATCAAGATATATTATTGGTAAAGTAATCTTAAATAGAACAGGTGCAAACAATGCAACACCTCAAGTAAAGTCTGTACAGTTTCGTGCATTAGCTAGACCTGAATTAGTAGTTGTACAAGTACCTATAAATATTAGTGATAGAGTAGAAAGACCATTTAGAAAACCTGTAACTGTAAAAGGTTTAGGTGAAGAATTGTATTCTGAATTACGTAATAAAGAAGGTAACTCTGTTACACTAGAAATATTTGACCCATCAGAAATTATACGTGGTGTAGTAGAAAGTATTAGTTATCCAGTAATACAAGATGTTGATAAAGGTTCAGATACACAGTATGCTGTACTTACAGTACGTGGTACTAGACAAACTATACTTGATGATGTAACTTCTATACATGTAACAGGTATATCAGCTTATGGTATAATGAGATACGGAGCATAATGGCAGACAGAAAAACTAAAATAGTAAATTTTTACGAAAGTACATTAGCTGCATTGTTAGCTAGTGGTTCTACAACTGTTACTTTAACTAATGCTCCAACAACAAATGGAACTACAAAAATTAGTGCATCTTCAGGTGATAGTTCTACACATTATTTTTTAGTAATAGACCCTGATAACTCTGCAAATAGAGAAGTTATATTAGTTACACAATCTACTGATGAAACACTTACAACTATTACAAGAGATGTAGAGGGTAGACATGCTACAGACCCTAACCATCAAGGAGGAACTACTGTACGTATGGCAGTACTTGCTGAAGTGTTTGTAGATGTAAATGATAGAATAGATACACATGCTGCTTTAGCAACACACTTAACATTAATAGATGAAGATAATATGTCTACAAATAGTGCTACAAGACCTCCATCACAACAATCAGTTAAAGCTTATGTTGATGCACAGAATGCAGCACAAGCTACAGGTGCAAGTCTTGGACTTGTAATAGCGTTGTCATAATGGGTATCTTAATGATACTTAAAGAAGGTGGAAGTCTAGGTATAGACACGATTGGTAATTTACCAATAGATGAAGATATAGATTTACTACCTGATGCAGGTGGCTCATTGTCACTACCATTTAGGTTAATAATGGAAGCAATTTCTGTTACGAATAGTACAAGTAGTCAAGCTCGTGCTATAGTAATGGGAGTATAGAAATACGGAGATATAAATGGCAGAAACATTTAAAGCAAATCATGTAGCATTAACAACATCTAATCAAGATATTGTTCCTGCAGTAGCTGCATCTACACAAACTATTGCTCTTTCTATTAGAGCAACTAATGTAGACGGAGTTAATGATGCAACAGTTGATGTACAAGTAGTTGATACAGGTGGTTCACCTACAGCATACATAGCTAAAACAATGTCAGTTCCTGCAGACACTTCTTTAGAGTTAGCAGGTTCTTCTAAAATAGTTTTAGAAACTGGAGATAAAATTCAGGCATTAGCATCAGCAGCAAGTGATGTAGAAATATTTGTAAGTTATTTAGAGATAACATAAAGGAGTAAGCCATGTCGTATGGATATATAGGCGATACTTCTTCAAGTATTAAACAACAAGTTAAGAACGCAGGTGTTCTATCAATGTCTGATGTCTTAGACCTAGAAAGTAAAGGACATCTTGGTGGTAGCTTAGAGCTTATTGAAACTCAAACTTTTAGTGGAGTATCACAAGTAGATTTTACTTCAATAAAACAAAATAAATATGATGTACATTTTATAAGTTGTACTACAACAGATGTAGATAATGCTTTAAAAGTAAGATTAGGTAATAGTGGTGGGATTATTTCAAGTGGTTATCAACTTGCTAATCAGTTTATGATAACAGATGGAACTTTTGGGGAACAAAAAAGCACAAGTTCAATTAATTTTATTGATAGTGGAAATTCAAATAGTGATAGCAAAAACCTTTATATGTATTTATATAATGCAGGTAATTCAAGTAAATATACATTTGCAACAAGTCAAGTTTTTGGAAGTCATACAAGTACTGCATTTATTGGTTATTTTGGTGGGGCAGTAAGACCAACTGCTGATGAAATAACACAAATAAGATTTTATGCAGATACAGATTTGACAGGCACTATAAAACTTTTTGGAGTAAAACAGATATGAGTAACTTAAGATTAATAAATGAAACTACTGCTAGTTCTGTATCATCACTAACAGTAGATAATATATTTTCAGCTGATTTTGATATTTATAAAATGATTATTGATAATGACAATGCAGGAAATAATGCTATGAAAATGAGATTAGTAAATTCAAGTGGAAGTGTTATAAACACAAATAAATATGATTATGCAAATTTAGAATTAAATGCAAGTGCTAGTTTTGGGGAAGATAAAAATACAAACTTTAATGAGTTTAGAGGATTATATGAAGCATTAGAGGGCAATAGTGCAGTTGTATATTTCTTTAATCCTTTTTCTAGTTCAAGTCATACTTTTAGACTACATCAAGCACAATCTTTTTATACAACTAATTATCCTAGAGGTGGCAAAGGAATTGGAGTTTTAAAACAAACTTCAAGTATTACAGGTATAAATATATTTCAAACAGGAAGTGCATTTAGTTATCTTAATATTAAAACTTATGGATTGAGAGTTGATAGCTAATGGGATTAGTACAAGTAGCAACAAATACAGTAACAAGTGCAGTAGCTAGTATTACCTTAACAGGTATAAATAGTGATGATGTTTATTTGGTTGCAATGAACAATATTTTACCAGATACTGATAATGGACAAATAAGATTAAGAGTAACAACAAGTGGTACTGCTGATAGTGATAGTGAATATGATAGAGCTTATTTAGTTCCTAGAACAGCTGCAAGTTTTGCAGAAGTAAGTTCTACTAATCAAACATATTGGAATTACAATCAATTGGGAACTGCAGGCAATGAGCAAGGAAATGTAATTATGTATTTATATAACTTTAATAATTCAAGTGAATTTAGTTTTATGAGTATAGAAAGTGCAGAAAGAACAAGTGCAGGAGAGTTACAATCAGTAATGGGTGGCGGTGTGCATACAGTAAATGAAACTAATAATGGTATAAATATATTTGTTGATAGTGGCAACATAGCTAGTGGCACTTTTACATTGTATAAGGTGGTGTAATTATGAGTAAATATGGATATGTAGGAAAAGAAAGCGATATACCTCAACAGGCATTTAAATCTAATGCAGGTGTATTGAGTGTTAACGACCACCTTGCATTAAGACAAGAAGATAAATTAACACAGTTTGGACAATTAGAATTAATTGAAACTCAATCTGTTACTACAAATGTTGCACAAGTAGATTTTGACACTTTAAATACAGATAAATATAATGTACATTTTTTAACTGCTAACAATATGAAAAATGCTTCAGATGACCAACAATTTTCTTTTAGATTTAAAGTTAACGGCTCAGTTGTTACTGCTAATGATTATCAAAGGTCAATATCTTTTGGAAACACAGCACCAACAAACGGGGAAAGCAGAGATACAGCAACAAGTGCAAACTTTTTTACTTTAAATCAAGGTAATGCAACTAATGAAAAAGGAAATGGTTATGCTTACTTTTATAATTTAGGGGATAGTACTAAATACAGTTTTTCTACATATCAATCTACATACATTGATAGTGGTGGTAATTACAAATATAGTTTTGGTAGTTTTGTTTATGATGTAGCAACAACAGTAGATGGTATAAGTATCATAATGTCTAATGGTAGCAACATAGCAGACGGGGAATATTCTTTATATGGCATGAAGGAATACTCATAATGGCTACTAATTTAGAATTTATAAAACAAGTAGTAGGAACTGATGTTGCAAGTTTAGAACTAACAGATATCTTTAGTGCAAATTATGATGTTTATAAAATACAACTTGTTGGAGCAGAAATTTCAAATGATGATTACGTCTATTTTAGAGTTATTAATGCAAGTGGAACTGATACAGGTAGTAATTATTGTTATGCAACTTTGCTGCAATATGCCCATACAGCTCATGGAGAAATAAAATCTGCAGGCACAACAACTGCTAATTATCTTGGCTATTTATTTCCAGCAAATTATGATGATGGAATTGGTGTAACTTTAGATGTATATAATCCTTTTTCAAGTTCATGTTATACATTGTTTAAGGCACAGTTTTCAAGTTTCGCAAATGGTGTAGGGCTTTATGGTGGTAAAACAGTTATGGCTCATAAAGTTGCTGAACAAATTACAGGAATAAGTGTGCAAAGAGTAGGTACTTATAAAAAAATTATAGCAAATATATATGGAGTTAAATAATGGCAGGTAGTTTAATTTTAATTGATAGTGAAACAGTTAGCTCAGCAGTAGCAAGTGTAACTCTTGGTGGCTCTGATTGGGATAGTTCTTATGATGTATATTTAATTAAGTTTAATAATGTTTCACCTTCAACTGCTGAACAAATGAAAGCTAGATTTTTAGAAAGTGGTACAGAAAATAGTACCGCAAATTATGATTATGCAGCAAAACATTTTAGAACAAGTGGTGCTTATGAGAATTTATCTGCAACAAACGCAACATCAATGACAGTTGCCTCTGCACAAATACATGCAACAGATGGTAATGCAAATGGTTGTTTGTACATTTTTAATGCTAATAATTCTAGTGAATATACTTTTATCACTACTGATACCACAATATGGGCAGGGTCTGGACAAGTAGCAGGGGACGCAGGTGGAAATGTTTTTACTGTTACAAGTGCAATTAATGGCATAAAGTTTTTTATAAATAGTTCCCATAACATTGATAGTGGAACATTTTCTTTATATGGTTTAAAGAAGTAATAGTATAATAAGTATGTTAATATAGGAGATATTATGGCAACAAAAGAAGAACTACAAACGCAAGCTGATGCAGAAATAGAGGCAGCAAAACCTTTATATGCACAGGTCAACAATGAGCGTAGAGAGTTTACTGATGCTGAGTATGCACAAGCTAAAACTGATTTAGGTAATAGCAAGTGGGACGCACAACAGTTTGGTTATATACAAGCTAGGCAAGAAGCTTATGGTTCTGTATCTGACCAACTTGATATGCAGTACTGGGATAATGTAAACAGCACTACAACTTGGAAAGACCACATAGCTAAAGTTAAATCAGACAATCCAAAACCTGAATAAAATTTTGTGATATAATCCAATTTATGGATTTTATATTAGGATTTATTCTCGGTTATTTTTTAAAAGAAGCTCTTAGATATCTTAAAAAGCTAAGTGATTATGACTTTAATAATCGTTCAATATATAAAGAAGATTGGGATTGGTTATCACCTATCCAGGAAGATGACTTACCATAAATGACACACAACAATGGCTACACACAGA
>CETQ01081619.1_pt1 | contig 9829 bp, 8 predicted proteins | sample 531261 | NCBI WGS metagenome assembly CETQ01 (sample SAMEA2622376, study PRJEB7988) | marine metagenome | biome: marine biome (ENVO:00000447); feature: surface water layer (ENVO:00002042); material: "saline water (ENVO:00002010), including plankton (ENVO:xxxxxxxx)" | depth 5 m
ATACTATGAATCAAATGGTATTCTGATAAATTTCTTTTTTCTTTTTCAAATCCTCAACTTGCTGCAATAAGTTGAAATCTTTATTTTCTGCATTTTCAAATCTGTTTATTAAACTTTCAATTTTTAAATTTGCAAAATGAAGAAATAATCTAACAACAGCTTCATCATACTGTTCAGGTAAAAAAGATATATTGAGATATTCTTTACTTTGATTTGAATCTTTTTTTAATTCATTAATTAGCTCAGAATACTCTATATTCAATGACAAAATTTCTTCTTCATCTGCTAATAATTCAAAATTATTTTTAACTATATTCGCAGTAACAATGTCTTGAAATATTGATACAGAATTTATTGATTTTTCACTAACTTGTTCAAAATTATTATCAGATTGAAAATTAAGCTCTCTTTTGAGAATCTCTTTTTCAGTACTAAGCTTTTCAGAAAGTAAATCTAAAGAAATATCAACTTCCAAAGGACTTAATTTGTTGGTAATTTTTCTAAAATAATTAAAAACACTTTTTTTATTTGAATCTGTTTTTAGAAATTTATTTAATAAATATTCAATAATCTCATCATTGTTTTTTAATATATCGTTAAATGATTCCGGATTTAATTCAAAAACATCTGATATATCTTTATATTCAGATGGAAGATTTAAACAATGAACTTCAAGTTGTTTTGAGACTTGATTTTTAATCTCTAAGACTCTTTCTGTAGCTTTTAAGCCGGCTTCATCATTATCGAAACATATAAGTATTTTACTTGTGTATTTTGAAACTGATTCTAACTGTTGATAGGTTAGTGCTGTACCTGAGGGTGATGCAGCATTTGCATACCCTAACTTATTTAAAGACAGGACGTCAAAATACCCTTCAACGATAAAGGCGTAACCCTTCTTTTTAGTTGCGCTTATAAAATCTTCTGTAAAATATAAATTCCTATTTTTTTTATAAAGTACTGAATCTGAAGAGTTTAAATATTTTGGACCAAAATCGTCTATTGCCCTTCCACCAAAAGCAATAATATTATTCCTAAAACTTAGAATTGGAAACATTATCCTATTCTTAAAAAGCATATTTCCACTATTACTAATAAACCCAAGTTTTTTAAGGTCATCTTTAGCAATTTCATTAATTTTACAAAATTTATTAAAATTTTCTTCATCCTTGCTGATAAAAGAGATGGAATATTTACCTATATCGCTTTCATCATATTTTCTTGTTTTTAAATAGGCTTTTGCTTCTTTCGATTTATCAGATTCCATTGTTTCTAAAAAATACTTATTAATTAGATCTATCTTTTCTTGATATACTTTAAAGTCACTACTGTCGCTAGTTTGCGTATAAGTTAGTTTGAATCCATATTTTTCTGCTACAAATTCAATTGCGTCCTGAAATTCTAAATTATTTATTTCTTGGACATATTTAAAAATATCTCCCCCTTCTTTGCATCCAAAGCAGTGAAAAAGGTTTTCAACATCTGTAAAGCTCATGCTTGCAGTTTTTTCCCCATGAAATGGACACAAAGCCATGCCTTTCGTACCCCTCAACTTACCTGTTGTTGTCGAGAGGATAAAGTCGCTTATTTTTGACCTTTTCTTAAGATCCTCTATAGACTGTCTAGCTATTCCCATTAGATTTCACTGAAAAAACTAAGCAAGTCTTTTATAGCAACCCTCTCCTGCTCCATTGAATCTCTGTTTCTTATTGTCACAGATTTATCATCTAGGGAGTCAAAATCAACTGTTATACAGTACGGTGTACCTATTTCGTCTTGCCTTCTGTACCTTTTTCCTATAGATTGAGTAATATCAATTTCAGTTCTATAACTTTCTTGTAATAAATTTTTAATACTATTAGAAATCTCGATTAATTCATCTTTTTTACTTAATGGCAATATTCCAATTTGCACTGGAGCAATATCAAACTTAAATCGAAATAAAGTTCTTGTAGTATCGTTTACCTCGTCCTCATCATAACTAGAGCAGAGTAATGCAAAAAGTGTCCTTGTTAATCCTCCAGCAGGCTCTATTACAGTTGGGATTATTTTTTCATTGGTATCAGGATCAAAGTAAGATAAATCTTTTCCACTAGCTTTTTCATGAGAAGATAAATCAAATGTACCTCTATTCGCTATACCTTCAAGTTCTCCCCATCCCCAGGGGTACAGGAACTCAATATCAACAGTTTTTGATGCATAGTGAGCTAATTCATTTTCGCTATGCTCCCTAAGTCTTAGACTTTCCTCCGGAATGCCAATAGATTTATACCATTCCAGTCTTTTATTGACCCAAAAATCAAACCATTTATTTTCATCTTCTCCTTTACAAAAGAATTCAATCTCCATTTGCTCAAATTCTCTTGTTCTAAAAATAAATTGTCCAGGGGTTATTTCATTTCTGAAAGACTTTCCAATATTTGCGATGCCAAAAGGAATCTTTGCTCTCATTGTGCGAAGAACATTCTCAAAATTAACAAATATACCTTGTGCTGTTTCTGGCCTTAAATAAACAGTTGAATTTTCATTTTGGACAGGGCCAATACTTGTTTCAAACATAAGATTAAATTGACGAGGTTCGGTTAAATCTTCTATATCTAAATCTTCTGGTACTTGATCAGCCCTATATCTTTCACCTGTCGGTTTGTGGTCAACCATTGGATCTGAGAATTCAGCTAAATGACCTGATGCCTTCCATACTTCGGAGCTTTGAATAATAGCTGTATCAACCGGAAATACAGATATTTCGTTATCATTATTAATATCTTTCCACCAATAATTAGATATTTCATTTTTAAGTAAAACTCCCAGTGGTCCATAATCATATGAGCTTCGTAGCCCACCATAAATAGAAGAAGCATTAAAAACGAAGCCTCTTGCTTGTGCAACTTTTACTACCTTTTCAAATAATTCTTTGTTAGTTTCTTCCATATGTTCTATTCCTTTTGTTAAATTCTAGTAAAACATCGTCTAATATGTCTTCATTTACATCTGGCCATAAAGTGTTTATAAAAATAAGTTCTGAATATGAGAGTTGGTAAAGTAAAAAATTACTTATCCTCTTCTCCCCTGCAGTTCTAAGTAGTGCATCCGGAAAAGGCATGTCTGGAAAATTAAAAAAACTATAAAAGCTATTTTCTACATCTTCAAGATTAAGTTTTTTATTAATGTTTTCATTATGAATGTTTAATACTGCTTTGTGCATTTCATTATGAGACCCATAATTGAAAGCAAAAACAAGATTTAAAGTTTTATTGTTTTTAGTAATCTCTTCAGTTTCTCTCATAAGTTTTTTGTTCTCTTCAGGTATTTTTGAATCTGTTAAATCACCTAAAAATTTAAATTTAACTCCTTTTTGATTAAATTCATCTCTTCTTCGGATCAAAATATCCCTATTAAAAAACATAAGAAAATCAACTTCCTCTTCTGAGCGAAGCCAGTTTTCAGTTGAAAAAGCATACACGGTCAACCACTCTAATCTATTCTCTATAGCCCAATCTATTGTCCTTGAAAGAGAGTGTTCTCCTGCCGCATGCCCAGCTGTTCGAGGTAAGTCTTGGTCTATTGCCCATCGTCCATTTCCATCCATAATTATTGCCAAATGATTTAAAGACTTTTTATTTTGCATCTTTCCAAACCTTATCTAATATTTCGTTTTCAATCTTTTTAAGTCTATCTTCATTTTCATGCGAAAAACCAACTAAATGCAGTAAACCATGAATTAAAACTAATTGAAGTTCTTCAATAATCGTTTTTTTATACATTAACGCATTATTTTTAATTAAATTTCGGTTAACGAATAGATCACCTAATATTTCAGTTTTATTTTTATCAAGTTTTTTAATTTCATCAATATTTTCGTAAAGAGGAATTGTTAGAACATCAGCAGCTGAATTCTTTTTAAAAAATTTCATATTTAACTCTTGCGATTTTTTTTCAGATACAGAATGAAGGAAAAATATAAAATTTTTTGAAATTTCAAAATGCTTTAAATATTCTAATTTAGCTTTTTCTAATGCAGCTTTTTCCTTGCGATAAAAATAACCTTCGTATTGTATTTTCAAATTATTTATTCTTCTTCAGTTATTTCCGGATAAAGAACTCTTTGATGGTACAAACCTTCAAGACTAGTTTGAAATGATTCCCTTATAACATCTAGTTCTTTGAAAGTTATTGGTGCATTACTTAATTGACCATCTGATATTTTTTCATTAAAAATTTCTTCAATAACATTTTTAATTTTTTCTTCATCTGCATCCTCATTCATAAATATTGCTCTGCAAGCTGCCTCTAAAGAATCCGCTAGCATAAGTATTGCTGACTCTCTGGTCGAAGGTTTTTCGCCTAAATGTCTAAAATCTTCTCTAGAAACATTAGGGTTTTCTGATTTTTCTTTTTCGTAAAAATATCTTATTACTGCATCACCATGATGTTCAAGAATTCCTTGGTAGACCATTTCAGGAATTTTAAACTTTTTTGCTAACTTAATACCATCAACTACATGGCTTTTTATTATGTTTGCTGACTCCATTGGCAAGAGTCTGTCATGTGGATTCGAAGCACCTAATTGATTTTCAACAAACATAGTTGGGTTCATAGTTTTTCCTAAATCGTGATAATAAGCCATAGCTCTTGCAAGCTGGCTATTGGCACCAATTTTAATAGCAGCTCTATCTGCTAGTGTTCCTACAACGAGTGAGTGATTGAAGGTACCCAATGCTTTATCTTCTAAATACCTAAGTGCTGGATGGTTTCTGTCAGCTAATTCAGACAATTTAAAGCTTGAGGTAAGCCTAAAGATACTTTCAATATAAGATGTTAAAGCAAAAGCAGCTAAATTAGCTAACAATGCACTGAGGAATGAAAAAATTAGAATCTGGGTTAAATTCCCTTCATCACGTAAAAAGAAATAAACTCCAAAAGCCAACAACGGCTGAGTAAGTGAAATGTATACAATCCTTTGTCTTAATAATGTCCTATCAGCATCTTCAGATAGAAAAATTGCTGGAATTATTGTACCCAGAGCGCCTAAAGCCACTAAGCCAATATTTCCACCACCTGCAAGAGCAAGAAGAGAACTGGATAACGACAAAATTAGAGTTGCTCTTAAATTCAGTAATGTTACTGAAATAATACCTACGAATGAAATGGGCAGCGCATACTGTATAAAATCTAGATCTGATATTTGTGAAAAGTATGATACTCCTCTTAAGAAAATTGAGGAAATTAAAATCAAAGTCAGCATAAGTAATAACTCATTATCATTTGCCCAGATGCTGTCTCTTAATCTCCACAATAAGACATACAAGACTAGGAATACTGAAAAAATTATAGGTATAGCAGCAGTCTGAACTGTTCTAGATTCTCCCGAGAGGAATCCAAATTCATTTAGAGCCTGGAATATTACTTCATCTATCAGTTCCCCCTCATTGACTATGATTTCATCTTTAAAAAATTGGACAGTTACAATTTCAACAGATTCTTCTGCCCTCGATTTTTGTTCGTTCCATAATTCCTCTTCAAGCTTTTGATTTGCAATTAAATTTTCACCAATAATTTCACCAACCATTGAGCTAATTCTTGCTTCGGGAACAATAGCGTAAAGTTCGCTTGATAAATTCAAGGTTGGTGGGTTTGAAACAATTGATTGCCGTTGCTGATTAAGGTTTTCATTACTTATACCTTTGGATAAAATTTCGTTTGCTTTATTTTTAGCTTCAAATTCAATCTGAGTTAAAAAATTAGTATCGTTATTTTTATCTGTATTTGATACCTCAACAAGGACTTCAATAGCTGATGTAGATATTGTAGAAAATAAAACTGATGATCTTATATTTTGAATTTGTTCTGATTTTGTTAAATTAATAATAATCAAACTTGGGTCAGACTGCTCTAATTCTTCACCCTCATTTTGCTCTAATATTTCTTCAGTTCTAGATTTTATAACTGTCAAAAACATTTCAGTGATTCCATCGATTACATCTGTAGAGATTGAAGAGTCAATTGAATACACTGGGGGTACGCTACTAACAGCCTCATCTTTCAATAAATTTGTTTTTTGCTCATCAACTACACTCAGAAATCGTGGTGCAGAAAAACTATTTGGAGAAACATCTCCTACTTCTATTTTTATAACTTGATTTTCTGGAAAAATTGTAAATGATATAAACCAAACAGCAGACGAAAATAAGACAATATATATAATTTTTTTAAGATGCAATATATAATTATTCATTACTTATCTGGGAATACTTCCAATATTTTTGATACTATTTTATTTCTTACAATATCAGCATTCTCAAATTCTAATACTGAAACTTCCTCAATTGACGATAAAGATTTTCTGGTCTTTTTAAGACCAGAAAATGTTTTATTGTGCAAATCTATTTGAGTTTCGTCACCAGTAATTATCATTTTTGAATTCTCTCCAAGCCTTGTAAGAAACATTTTGATTTGACTCATTGTTGCATTTTGGGCCTCATCTAAAATAATACAAGCGTTGTTTAAAGTTCGACCACGCATATAAGCAAGTGGTACTATTTCAATGTTTCTTTTTTCAATTAAATACTGTAAAGTCTCATTTCCAAAAAAATATTCTAGTGAATCAAAAAGGGGAACAAGATAAGGATCAATTTTTTGAGAAAGATCGCCTGGAAGATATCCTAACCTCTCTCCCGCTTCAACTGCTGGACGAGTAAGTACAATTTTTTTTATTTCGTTCTCTGAATACATTTTTACAGCACTTGCGACTGCCAGGAAAGTTTTCCCAGTTCCTGCAGGACCTATACCAAAAGTTATTGTTGAGCCCTCTATGGTTTCAAGATATTTAAATTGATTTATATTTTTAACTTTGATGAATTTATTATCAATAACATTTAACTGACTAACTTTTGAATTATTTAGTTTTTCTGGATTTTTTATTTTTGCGATTAGTTCCAAATCTGGAATTTCAATTGTTTTATTCTTAGATCCCATCAATAGCATTTCGTCTAATATTCTTGTAGCTTCTTTAGTATCTTGACTGCTTCCATTTATATAAATAACATTTCCACGTACATTGATTTCTAAATTAGGAAAAAGAGATTTTAAATAATTGAGATTTTGATCATTGACTCCAAAGATATTAACTAGCTCTTGCTCTAAGGGAATTGTTTTTTCAATTGTCATTATATGTTTTTCAATTTTTCGCCACCTATAAGGTGTAGATGTATATGGAAAACAGTCTGCATTGCATCGGCATTTGTATTAAATAAAAGCCTATAACCGGTTTGATCAATATTAAATTTTTTTGCTAACTGCTTTGCACATATAAACATATTTCCTATTAGGTCTGTGTCATCTTCTGTCAATTCGTTCATAGTAGGAATTTTCTTTTTTGGGATTATGAGAATGTGGACTTTTGCAACAGGGTTTATATCATGTATTGCAAAAATTTTATTATCTTCATATATAATATCTGATTCAATATCTCCAGATAAAATCATTTCAAAGACTGATTTATTTTCCATATTTTATTTTACATCATTAATGATACTGCAGATATAGCTGCAGTTTCAGTTCTCAAACTAAAATCTGAAATTTTATATTTATATTTAAAATTCAACAATTCATTGGGTGACCAACCACCTTCAGGTCCGATAGCAAATGTATTAACTTTTTTAGAATCTTTTTTTAGTATATCCCCTGTTACATCGAAGCATGTATCAAAAATCGAGTAATCAATTGTATCTGAAATTTCTATTTCAGGATAAAAAGGAGTTCCAGATTGTTCTAAAGCTGATATTGCCCAACTATGAACTCTTGAAATGTCAACATTTGTATTTTGTGTATTTTCAGTTTTGCCAATAAAAATTCTGTAAACATTCAGTTCTACAAGCTTTTCTAACATAAACCTAAATCTGTTTTTTTCACGTAAATAAGGTACAAAAATTGATATCTCTACTTCTCTTTGAAATTTTTTTTGAGATGTTATTTCAACATTATTTTTTACAAGCTGGCCAAAAAATAATTGTCCCATTCCATTAGAAACATTTACATTATCAAAGTCATTCATTCTTAAAACTTTTTTTAAATGATGTAGTTTTGAGTCCTCTAAAATAATACTTTGAGTATTAGGTTCAATTTCTGGAAAATATATAGTAGGTGTAAACATTATTGTTTGAGAAACTCTCTAAACGCTTCCTTTGGAACGCTGACTTTTCCAATCTGCCTCATCTTTTTTTTACCTTCTTTTTGTTTTTCAAGCAATTTTCTTTTTCTTGTTACATCACCACCGTATAACTTAGCTGTAACATCTTTTCTCAATGCTTTAATTGTTTCCCTTGCGATAATTCTTGATCCAATAGCCGCCTGAATGGGGATATCGAATTGTTGCCTTGGTATTAAATCTGATAACTTTTTAACTCTATTTCTTCCGACGTACTCTGCATTTTCCTTTGCAAGAATTGAGCTAAATGAATCTATAATTTCTCCGTTTACTAAAATATCTAATTTAACCAAATTGCCTGCTTCAAAATCTAAAATGCTGTAATCTAATGATGCAAATCCTTGTGAAATAGATTTTAAAGAATCATAAAAACCATTTACAAGTTCTAACAGGGGTAGCCTGTATCTAACTTTTACCATTGTTGTACTAAGGTAATTTAAATCTTCTTGAATTCCTCTTTTTTCATTTATTAGCTGAATTATTGAGCCAAGATATTCTTTAGGAAAAAGTAAGTTTATTTCGCAATATTTTTCTTGAATTGATTTAATGTCTGTATATTTATCAATTTCACTAGGGTTACGAATAATTATCTCTTCGTCATTATTACGCAGTAATTTAAACTCAACAGATGGTGGGGTAACAATTAATGAGAGGTCAAATTCTCTTTCTAACCTTTCTACTACAATTTCTAAATGTAATAAGCCCAGAAATCCACATCTAAATCCGAAACCAAAAGCCGAAGATGTCTCGGGTTCGTAAAAAAAGCTTGCATCATTTAAAACATACTTATCTAGAGAGTCTCTTAACTTTGTATAATCATCTGAATCAGCAGGAAAGACACTGGAGAAAACAGTAGGCTGAGGTTCTTTATATCCCGAGACAACTATTGGATTTTCGTCTGAATCTTGTACTAAAGTATCTCCAACCCTTATTTGGGATAAATCTTTTGCACCTGTAATAATGTAGCCTACTTCTCCAGACAACAATCTTTCTGAAGGGTTAAATTGCAAATCAAAATAGCCCATTTCTGTAGGTTCAAATGAGTATTTTGAATTAACTAATTTTAACTTTTGATTCATATTTATACCATCACCAAAAACCCTCACCGAAGCAACTACTCCACGATAGGAGTCAAAGAATGAGTCAAAAATTAGAGCATTTGTATCCTCTGTTTTCTGTGCCGGTGGGTTTACTAATGTTGGGATTGCTTCTAGTAACTCTTTTACTCCCTCACCTGTCTTTGCAGATATCTCAAATATCTCATTATCACTTGAACCTATTAAATTAAATATTTGTTTTTTAGCAGAGTCTTTATCGGCGTCTATAGAATCAATTTTATTTAATACAGGAATTACCTCGAGACCCGCTTCTATTGCTGCATATGAGTGGGCAAATGTTTGAGCCTGTATTCCTTGTGTTGCGTCTACAAGTAGAACAGCTCCGTCACATGCAATCAAAGCTCTTGAAACTTCATATGAAAAATCAACATGACCAGGTGTATCAATTAAATTAAGAGTTACATTATCAAACTTTAAACGAATAGGCTGTGACTTGATAGTTATGCCTTTTTCTCGCTCAAGTTCCATATTGTCTAATATTTGATCTAAATGTTCACCAGGTTTT
>CETQ01025020.1_pt1 | contig 9808 bp, 11 predicted proteins | sample 531261 | NCBI WGS metagenome assembly CETQ01 (sample SAMEA2622376, study PRJEB7988) | marine metagenome | biome: marine biome (ENVO:00000447); feature: surface water layer (ENVO:00002042); material: "saline water (ENVO:00002010), including plankton (ENVO:xxxxxxxx)" | depth 5 m
TACTTCACATTGATTTGGCTCAAAACATTCCTGCTAATGTTATTCAAAAGATTGAGATCAAAAAAATCGATAAATAGTAAGTATTTACTTGAATAAGTTTTGGTTCCTCTTGCTTTACAGAACTTATAGCAAAAACATGACCCTAAATGGAAAATTGTCTTCTAAAATAACATGGGGCTCCCTATAATCTATACGCTGAAAATATCAAAATTTATTGCCCTTCGGCAATAAATTTTTCAGCGTCTAGAGCCGCCATGCAACCCATTCCTGCGCTTGTTACAGCTTGGCGATAGATATGGTCAGTTAAATCCCCAGCTGCAAAAATACCTGGTATTGATGTTTTAGTGCTTCCCGGTTGAACTTTAACGTAACCCCCATTGTGAGTTTCTAAAAAATCTTTAACCAATTCGGTAGCTGGTGCATGTCCAATTGCAATAAAAACGCCTTTGCATGGTATTTCAGACAGTTGGCCTGTCTTGGTGTTCTTAACACGAATTGCTTCAACACCCATCGGGCTTTCTGTACCTAGCACCTCGTTTAGTTCATTAAACCACATTGGTTCAATTTTTGGATTTTTAAATAATCTTTCCTGCAGTATTTTTTCCGCTCTCAGCTCGTCGCGTCGATGAACTAAGGTAACTTTTGAGGCAAAGTTTGTTAGAAAAAGAGCTTCCTCCACTGCGGTATTTCCACCACCAATTACTGTTATCTCCTGACCTCTATAGAAAAACCCATCACAGGTTGCACAGGCAGATACACCAAAACCTTTATATTTTTCTTCTGAGGGCAACCCTAGCCACTTGGCTCTTGCACCAGTTGCTAGAATAATCGCATCCGCCGTATATTTCTTCCCACTATCACAAGTCGCAACGAATGGTCTGCAAGTAACTTCTAATTTTGTTACGATGTCTCCTATTATTTCACAACCCATGGCTTTGGCGTGTGCTTCCATTCGAACCATTAGATCAGGCCCCTGAACTTCAGTATCACCTGGCCAATTTTCAACTTCAGTGGTTGTTGTCAGTTGACCTCCTGGCTCAATGCCTTGGATAAGTATTGGCGATAGCATAGCGCGACTCGCGTAAACGGCGGCGGTATATCCAGCGGGGCCACTTCCGACTATAAGTACTTTGGTATGATGATAGTGCAACGTTTTTTCCTCATATTTGTCTGTGGTATACCTGCTCGTTTTATAATTCAAAACCCCAAAAACTCTTGAAAGAGAATAAGTCAGAGGAAAATAATATTTCAATATATTGGAACATTATTGCGATTTTGGGTAAATGATTTATAATATTACAAAAAAAAGGAGCAGGGTTTATGCCCTTAACACGATTAGACGCAATAGATCGGCTAATTTTAGCGGAACTCCAAGCCGATGGGAAAATGACAAACGTTGAGTTGGCCAAACGTGTCGGAATTTCCGCCCCGCCCTGTCTTCGCAGAGTAAGGGCTCTTGAAGAGCAAGGTTTTATAAAAGGTTATCACGCGGAAGTCGATATTCGTGCGCTTGGTTTCGAAGTACAGGTATTTGCGATGGTTGGTCTTCAATCACAAGCCGAAATTGACTTAAGGCAATTTGAAGAGTTATGCCAAGGCTGGCCTCTTGTAAGAGAATGTCACATGCTGAATGGAGAAGTCGACTTTATGCTTAAATGTGTTGCTCCAGATCTAAGTAGTTTTCAAAGTTTTTTGACGGGACAGTTACTTACTACGCCCAACGTTGGTTCTGTTAAAACATCACTCGTTATACGGGCTGAGAAAGACGAACCTGGAGTCCCATTTGATGTTTTAGAGGATAGACTAAGCCAGCGTCCTTAAATCATAATAGCAGACATGAGTCTTCCGTAGTCTGGCTCCTGTTTTTGACAACTTCTTCGATATGAGAAAAAATTTTGGGGGTCGCTATAGGTACAATGGCCAGTCCACTCGGCAGATGAAATTTTTGCATCCTTTAAGATATTTAAGCTAAAACTTGGTAAGTCGAAATGGTATTTGTTTGTATCAGAATTAAAACTAAAAAAGCGTTTATTTTTTTCATCTGCACCGATAAAATTTTCAAAAAACTCCGAGCCTACTTCATAAGCAGTTTTACTGATGCAAGGACCAATGACAGCTGAAATTTGTTCTCTTTCTGCTCCTAAAAATTCCATTTTATTTATAGTAGAAGGTAAAATACCATTGAGGGCCCCACGCCATCCAGCATGTGCAATGCCGATAACATTATTTTTTTGATCTGCAAAAATTATTGGTTGGCAATCAGCCGTTAGAACTGAAAGCAAAAGGCCAGGTGTATTAGTAACTAGAGCGTCTGCTTTTGGTGCAATTTTAAATTTCTTTTGACATACTATTGCTTTGCTGGAATGTGTCTGATGAACACTTACCACATTATTGATGCTTGCACCCATATTTTGAGCGATAAGTCTACGATTGCCCAGTACAAGTTTTGCATCGTCACTGGAACCTAATCCGCAATTCAAGCCTTTGTAGATTCCTTGAGAGGCGCCTCCTTGTCGTGTAAAAAAACCATGTTTAAAGTTTTTAAGCAATGAGGATTGAATGCTCGTTAATGTCATTGCTGAAAACCTACAGGGCAATGGGTCTTTTTTTGAAATAATGATATTGCTTTAAACAAACTACCCATTTCGTTTGGATGGATTAAGCGTCTATGTGCAGCGATATGGTTTTCTAAATTTTCTCCACTTAAATTTTTTGCTATTTTTTTCGCTCTTTCAGTTATACCCAATCTTTCGAGCAGAACTCCTTGTGTAGTCAGCATACTAAAAGCACACCCAGAACACGTGGCAAGAATTTCAAAATCTACGTGTGCTGTAATATCTATTTCTCCCGGCGAATTAAATATATCAGTATATTCGTGACTTTTTACGGCCTGTAAGGTGTCACCCAGAGAGCGCCAGTCACCGTAATCTATAAAAATAGCCAAGCCTCCAAAATTACTTATGTGCTCACCGATATTCTTGGAAATTTGTGCCCCTGCAAAATTTAATTCAACAATATCGCCATCGGACGTGTCGGAAAGCCTGTTTTCCAAAAATTTATTGATGGTTGGTTTTTCTTCTAATCCAAAGGAGAGATCATTATTTAGTAACTGCACAGTTCTTTTGAAAAAACTGTTTCCTTTCCGCAAAAACTGCTCAATGGGAAGAGAATCAAAAAATTCATTCGCAATTAGAAATAAATGCTTTTCTTTGAAGTTTGGAATTTTATCATGCCAATTTACCTTGTAGTCCGAAAGCATTTTTTTTTGCATACGTCGCAAATTTGATGATGCTTCTATTAAATGAATTTCCGTTGCACTGAGGAACTCGGGATTAATTTTTAGTGTCCTCAATATGTCTGCCATCATTGTTCCTCTACCAGGGCCTAGTTCGGCAAGGATAATTTGCGAAGGAGAGCCTTGATCAAGCCACGCTTGTAATATTGACACAGCTATTAACTCACCAAACATTTGCGAAATTTCAGGTGCAGTTGTGAAATCACCGTGAATACCAAAAACTGGTTCGTTTACATAGTAACCATAAATAGGATGAAACAAACAATGTCGAATGTAGTCAGACAATGGCATGGGGCCATCTGTATTGATTTTTTCTATCAGAATAGACTTTAAATTTTTCATATCGTTTTATTGCGCCGTGATGTCAAACATAACGCCAACCCAATAATTACCATTGGTATTGAAAGCATTTGCCCCATGGTTAAACCAAAATCTCCAATCTGAATGAAAAATCCTAAAGGATTATTGGGGCTCTGAAATTGCACGTCGGGCTGGCGGAAAAGTTCGACAAAACAACGTGATAATCCATAGCCAACAAAAAACACACCAGCCAAAAAACCAGGCATTTCAAGGCTTTCTTTTTAAAAGAAAGATAGATCATTAAGAGAAAAAGCATCAAACCTTCTAAAATAGCTTCATAAATTTGGGATGGGTGTCTGACGCATGGTGATATCAAGTCTTGGCACACTATGGAAGCTTCTGGGCTTGTTACTATAACTCCCCACGGTACATCTGTTGTGCGTCCCCAAAGTTCATCATTAATAAAATTTGCTATTCTTCCTAAAAATAATCCTACAGGTGACCCTAAGGCTAACAGATCTGCTCCCGAACGTATTGCAACAGAATTACGCTTGAAAAATACAAAACCAGCTAAGGCAACACCAAATAACCCACCATGAAACGACATACCACCTTGCCATACAAACATTATTTCAATTGGATTTTGTAGAAAATAAGCTGGTTTATAGAAAACTACATAACCCAGTCGCCCCCCTAAAATTATGCCTAGAACTAAATAAGTTACAAGATCTTCGAGTTTTGCTGCGGACATGGGTGGTGCGTTTCTGGGCCAAAGAGTACTCTTTTTCAATGTGATTGATGCTATTTGCCACCAAGCTAAGATCCCTACGACATAAGCTAAGGCATACCAGTAAAGTGTGAACGTAAAGCTACCTAAAGAAATTGTAAAAATATCCGGACTTATGCCTTCTGGAAATGGGATCATACTTTTCTCCTAATTCTTCGTGCCGCGAGATGATAATAAAAGTCAACCTTGAGATTAGTAACAATTTGCCCCATATAATAAATATAGCTTCAAAGGGAGATCTCTATGCAGTCACGTAGTAAGTTTTTGGATGACGTTTCGCAACTAATGACCAATGCTATGGGTGTAGCTCAAGGAGCACGCGAAGAAGCAGAAACTGCGGTAAAGTCAATTATAGACAGATGGTTGGCAGATCATGATTTCGTGACGCGTGAGGAGTTTGATGCCGTAAAAGCGATGGCGCAAAAGGCCCGAGAAGAAAATGATGAATTAAAAGCGCGTTTAGAAGCTATCGAAAAGAAGCGAAAAAAATAAGCATTTTGCTTATCAGTTCTAGTTTATTAAAACCTCTAGATAATCTCTAACCGTTTATCCTTCGGTTTTTTAATTTTTTTTAAAATTTCTCTTTACAGATTGAGCAAAGCAAAGCACCATATATGGTGTGGTTTAAGATAAAAACTACAGCACTTTGAGCAGACATCAATTGCTTGGGGAATAAGCCAATTCCTTAGCAACATAACAAAAGAGGTGGGGTTATGGCACAAACGGAAATATTTTTAGAAGATGAAATTCACCCCATTGATATTGTAGAAAATCTCGCAGAGCACCATGAATGGGAATTTGACAGAATAGAAGAAAATCAGATTGCCATGGCTGTTCAAGGACAATGGAGAACATATTCAATCACGTTGGCATGGTCTGGTTTCGATGAAACGTTACGTTTAATTTGTTCTTTTGAAATGGAACCGCCTACAGATAAGTTAAAAAATCTCTATGAAACATTAAACGTTGCTAATGATAGATGTTGGACTGGGGCATTTACATTTTGGGAAGAACAGAAGCTTATGGTCTATCGTTATGGTCTGGTTCTTACTGGCGGCCAAATCGCAACTGCAGAACAAATAGATGCTATGATTTCATCTGCTGTTCATACTTCTGAAAAGTATTATCCTGCCTTTCAGTTAGTGATATATGATAATCAAAGTCCCGATAGTGCAATGAAAGTAGCCATTGCAGAGGCTTATGGTCGTGCTTAGGATTGGATTATAACTAACAAAAGTGAGCTAAAAATGAATTTAGATGAAATTAAGGCCCGAGGCCTTATCCTCATCGGTTGTGGGAAAATGGGTTCCGCAATGCTTGCGGGTTGGTTGGACTCTGGCATACCTGCGTCGAGTATCTGGATATCTGACCCACAACCTAGTAGTTGGCTGGCATCCACGGGAGTAAACATAAACAAAAGTTTTCCCAAAAGCCCAGCCGTTTGTTTGATTGCCGTAAAGCCACAAATTATGTTTGAGGCTATTTCGAACTTAAATGACTATGTAGCGAGTGACACTTTAATTGTCTCAATTGCTGCTGGGATAACACTTCGACAATTAGAGCAAGCAATTTCTTCTAAAAGCGTGATCATCAGAGCTATGCCAAATACCCCTTCAGCTATTGGTAAAGGAATAACTGCAATTATTGGCAATTCTATAGCTAAAAATGTGCATATCTCAATTTCTAAAATTTTGCTGGAAAAAATAAGCGAAGTCATTGAACTCGAACATGAAGATCAGATGGATATAGTGACGGGGCTCTCAGGTTCAGGTCCTGCATATGTTTTTTATCTAATCGAATCTCTCTCAAACGCTGGAATTGAAATGGGACTTTCTAAAGACAAAGCGTTACATTTGGCAAAAGCAACTGTAGCTGGCTCTGGACTTCTAGCAATGACTTCTAAAGACAGTCCGAGTACACTTAGAGAAAATGTGACTAGTCCAAATGGGACTACACAGGCTGGTTTGGAAATTCTTATGAACCAAAAGAATGGTTTGCTTCCTTTGATAAAAAGAACTGTCGAAGCAGCTACAAAAAGATCGAAAGAACTAAGCAATGGCTGAGATAAATTTTGAGCATTTTCTTGCTATTGATATTCGTGCTGGTACCATAGTTCGTGCGGAAGCATTTCCTGAAGCACACAAGCCAGCCATTAAACTTTGGGTCGATTTCGGCTCTGAAATTGGCGAGAAAAAATCATCGGCGCAAATTACCAATCATTATGATTGTGGTATCTTAGTAGGCAAGCAGGTCATGGGTGTTGTTAATTTCCCACCACGGCAAATAGGGCCGTTTATGTCTGAAGTTTTAATTCTTGGTTTTGTCGATGCCGATCAGTCAATAGTCTTAGCCATTCCAGACAAACCAATACCAAACGGATCCTCTTTATGTTGAATTTTGATTCAGTCGCCAATAGCTTCGCGCCAATGAAGACGACATAAAGAAATGTATGTTTCATTTCCCCCTATTTGAATCTGGGCACCGTCTTTGATTGCGTTGCCTTTCTCATCCTGGCGTATCACCATAGTGGCTTTCTTCCCGCAATGGCAAATAGTTCTGATTTCGCGCATCTCGTCTGCTAAAGCCAATAGCGCTGCGGACCCTGGAAACAGCTTTCCTTGGAAGTCTACTCTCAATCCGTAGCACATTACTGGTACTTTCAAATCATCGACAACACGGGCAAGTTGCCAAACCTGCTCTTCAGATAAAAATTGGGCCTCGTCTATGAATACACAAGAACAGGGTCCCTTTTCTAATCTCAACTCAATTTTCTGAAACATATTTTCTTTATTATCAAAAGTGTCAGCATCTGATGCAATACCTATTCTTGATCCGATTTTTCGGTTACCAGCTCTTTTGTCAAAGCCCGCGGTAATAAGATAGGTCTTCATTCCCCTTTCATGGTAATTGTGAGAGGCTTGAAGCAATAGCGTGGACTTACCCGCATTCATAGTTGAATATTGAAAATATAACTTTGCCATAAATATCAGCAATGCAGCTAATATTCTATTTTGACAAGATAAAAACTCAGCTCACTATTAAAAATCTTGGATGCATTATTTTATTTAAGTTCTTTAATATACTACCTTTCTTTCTAAGAATGGGTAGTTTTGTTTTGAATTTGCGAACTTGGTTTATTTTCCTTCGAATTCGCATAAGATATGGGTTGGAATACCCATTTTTTCCAATTTTTTGCTTCCGCCTAATTCTGGCAAGTTAACAATAAATGAGCATCCCAAAATTTCTCCACCCAGTTTTTCTACTAAAGTTATGCCAGCTTCTGCAGTACCGCCAGTTGCGAGCAGGTCATCAACTAGAAGGATCTTTTCTCCAGCAGCTAATGCATCGTCATGTATCTCTAAAGTGGCTTTCCCATATTCAAGTACATAATCTTGAGTTATTGTTTTATCGGGAAGTTTTCCTGCTTTCCGAATTGGTATAAAGCCACATCTCAATTCCTTTGCAATAGCCCCACCGATGATAAATCCCCGTGCCTCTAGGCCCACGACTTTGTCAACTTTGGTCTCTTTGTAAGGAGCTGTAAGTCTGTCTATACATTCCTGAAAACCCTTGCTGTCATTAAACAAAGTAGTTACGTCTCGGAACTGGATACCTACAATAGGAAAATCGGGTACTGTTCTTATAAGATCTTTAATTGATGACACTTCTAAAGCTTCCTATTCATCAAGATAATTTATAGGTCATTGTGATAATATTATGTCTTTTATAAGAAATCTAAACCTTGGTAAACTAACGAGTTACATTTGATTAAGAAAAGAAACTTTGGACTATTTGAACCATTTTGATTTTTATGAAGCTAACGGCTTTTAAATTTGTTTAATCTCGATTAGTGAAATATCCAGAAATTTATTGGATAACCCATAGATGAAACAAACACTCCTAAACGCTTTTGCGACTTTGAACAAACCAGACTTGAACTTTATGAATAATGAGGGTCTGACTTTCTCTCGAGCTAAGACGGAGCTTTTGTCAGGACTAACTGTTGCGTTGGCTCTGGTTCCAGAAGCTGTTGCGTTTGCATTTGTTGCTGGTGTGCATCCTTTAGTAGGTCTATATGCGGCCTTTCTTGTTGGGTTGATTACGGCAATATTTGGGGGGCGTCCTGGCATGATTTCTGGAGCTACTGGAGCCTTAGCGGTGGTTATGGTGGCGCTTGTTGCAGAACACGGCGTAGAATATCTATTTGCTACAGTTGTTTTGATGGGACTTCTGCAAATTGTTTTTGGTGTTATGCAATGGGGAAAGTTTATTCGCCTTGTACCTCATCCAGTAATGTTAGGTTTTGTTAATGGACTAGCTATTGTAATTTTTCTGGCACAATTAACACAGTTTAAAGTACCTGGCACGGCTGAAATTTCAGGACATGGTTCTTCAGGTGGCGAATGGCTTAGTGGCAATTCACTATATATGATGCTGGCTTTAGTCGTTCTGACGATGTTGATTATCTATATTATGCCGCGCATTACTCGAATTATACCATCACCTCTTGCTGGAATAGGAATTGTAGCATGCATAGTAATTTTCTTCGGTTTAGATGTCCCAAGGGTTGGTGATATGGCGTCAATACAAGGAACCTTGCCCCCGTTTCATGTTCCGTCAGTTCCACTTAACCTGGAAACTCTAGAAATTATATTTCCTTATGCAGTTATTTTAGCCGCTATTGGATTAATTGAAAGCCTTCTGACACTTAACTTAGTTGGCGAAATGACAGGTAAAAGAGGGGGGTCAAGTCAAGAGTGCATTGCCCAAGGACTTGCTAATACCGCAACTGGATTTTTTGGTGGCATGGGTGGATGTGCAATGATTGGTCAATCCATGATTAATGTTAAATCGGGTGGTAGAACACGGATAGCGGGGATTTCTGCAGCACTTTTTCTATTGGTTTTTATATTAGTTGGAGCACCAATAATAGAAATGATACCACTAGCAGCACTTGTTGGCGTTATGTTTATGGTCGTTATAGGAACTTTTGCGTGGAACTCTTTTAAGATCCTCAGAAGAGTTCCTTTAACAGACGCTTTTGTAATAATTTTGGTTACCATCGTTACAGTTATATCAGATTTAGCAGTAGCGGTCGTCGTGGGAGTAATTGTTTCAGCTTTAGCCTACGCTTGGAATAATGCTAGGAGAATTCATGCACACATTGAAATTTCAGAGACTGGCGCCAAAATTTATCGTATTCAAGGCCCTCTTTTTTTCGGCTCTTCTGATGGATTTTTAGAGTTGTTTGATATCCAAAATGATCCTAATGAGGTTATTATTGAATTTTCAGATAGTCGAGTGGTAGATCAATCTGCTCTGCAGGCAATAGAGGCAATTGCTAGTAAATACGAACTTGCTAACAAACGAATTCAACTTAGACACCTAAGTCGCGATTGTCATAGATTACTGAAAAAGGCCGGTCA
>CETQ01016302.1_pt1 | contig 9792 bp, 9 predicted proteins | sample 531261 | NCBI WGS metagenome assembly CETQ01 (sample SAMEA2622376, study PRJEB7988) | marine metagenome | biome: marine biome (ENVO:00000447); feature: surface water layer (ENVO:00002042); material: "saline water (ENVO:00002010), including plankton (ENVO:xxxxxxxx)" | depth 5 m
GATACCTAAAGCAATTTTAATTTGAGCTTTAACAATATCAAAACCTGTGATCATCTCTGTAACAGGATGTTCAACCTGAATCCTAGTATTCATCTCAATAAAATAAAATTCATTATTTTCATACAAGAATTCTAATGTTCCAGCTCCCTCATACTTAATTTCCTTACATAGATTGACGCATGCCTTAAGAATAATATTAAGATTTTTTTCATCAAGATTTATAGCTGGGGCTTCTTCAATGATTTTTTGATGCCTTCTTTGCACGCTGCAGTCTCTTGTACCAAGATGAATTGCGTTTCCTTTACCATCACCAATAATCTGAATTTCAATATGTCGCGGATTTTCAATATATTTTTCAATATATATCTTTTCATTACCAAAAGAATTAAGTGCTTCTTTTTTAGTTATTTCAATAAGACTCATAAGATTTTCCTCGTCTCTTACTACTCTCATTCCTCTTCCGCCCCCTCCAGCAGTTGCTTTTAATATTATTGGGTAACCTATTTCATTTGCAATATTTTTGATTTTTGATTCATCATTTGGAATGTCATCAGAAAATCCGGGAACAATTGGTATGTTAAAATTTTTGACAAAGTTCTTAGCTGTTATCTTATCTCCCATTTTATGAATCGTTTCTGAATTAGGTCCAATAAACTTAAAACCACTTTTATTACACTGTTCCGCAAATTCTGGGTTTTCAGCTAGAAATCCATAACCGGGGTAGATAGCGTCTACCTCAGTTAGCTCTGCAGCTGACAATATGGATGGAATATTAAGATAGCTTTGAGCAGGTGATGCAGGCCCTATACAAACCGTTTCATCTGCAAATTTGAGATGCTTTAGGTCTTTGTCTATTTCAGAGTAAACCCCAACTGTTTTGATGCCGAGCTCGCGGCATGCCCGAAGCGCTCTAAGCGCAATCTCGCCTCTATTTGCGATTAATATTTTAAATGCCATTTATTTAATTACTATTACTGTTTGACCAAACTCTACCGGCTGCCCATCATCTATCTCTATAGATATTATCTTTCCATCAAAATCTGACTTGATTTCATTCATCATTTTCATCGCCTCTATGATGCATAAAACATCTCCTTTTTTAACTGTGTCACCAGACTTAACAAAAGGCTCACTTTCAGGACTAGGTTTTCTATAGAAGGTCCCGACTATAGGCGACTTAACAAGATTTCCATCATATTTAGTATTTTCGTTTTTATAGTCACCACTAGAAATATCTATAGCATTGTTTGGTGAAATCGAGGATTGAATTATCTCAACGTCATCCTTTGATTGTTTTGAGATTCTAACTGATTCATCTCCTTGACTAACTTCGATTTCTTTCAGATTTGATGCTTCTAGCATATCTATTAACGTTTTTATTTTTCTTATATCCATATTTTCACCTATCTATATTTAGTCTTTATTTAGCACTATAGACAATGCTTTATCATATCCCAAAGTTCCATGCCCGCTAATTACTTCTTCTGCAATGTCACTAAAGTATGATTTTTTTCTAAACTCTTCTCTTGATCTGATATCAGAAATATGGACCTCATAAAATGGAATTTTGACAGCTAAAATTGCATCTCTTAGCGCAACACTTGTATGTGTATATCCAGCTGGATTAAAAATAATATAATCAACTTTTTCTCTATAAGCATTATGAATAGATTCAATAAGTTCATGTTCAGCATTACTTTGGTAGAAATTAATTATGCAATTTGAGTCTTTAGAAATTTTCTTAAGCCTGACTTCAATATCTTGTAGAGATTCGGAACCATATATTTCTTCTTCTCTTAAGCCGAGTAAATTAAGATTTGGTCCATTTAATACTAATACTTTCATTTGACAGATTTTAAAGGATTTTAACAGATTTTGTACAATTTTATTTAATTTTAACTGATTGGATAGGATAACAAAAGCCTTTTTCCGAACACCCTTGGTAATATATATTAGTTTCAGCTCTTTCGTCAGTTATTTTATAGGAGATGCTAAAAATATCTTTAATTATTTTTGTATCACCGAAAAATTCATCCTTATGATCAATTGGATTGCCTCTTAAAACTTTATATGCAACTGGTTCACCATCATATTTTACATTTATTGACTTAAGATATAGATAATAGTTTTCTTTGATATTCCAGGTAGCTGTAATATCGTTACTCTTTTTAATCAACTTGAAGCCAAAAGCCTCCTCTGCAGGCAAAATTTGATTATTCTCTATAGGAAATATTAATCCATCTTCTGCCAGCACGTTAAAATAAGTAGAAATTATAATAAATGTTAATATTGTTTTTTTCATAAGTAAGTAGGATAAACTTCACCATATATAAAGTGAAGAAATACTTTTAATTATAATAATTTAAATATGGTGAGAAATTTTTTTATTAATCTTTTTTTTCTGATACCTGTTTGGCTTATCAGTCTATTGTCAGTTTTTCATAAAGATGTAAAAAGAAAATTTATTTTCGACAAACAATCTAAATTTTTTCTATTTTTAATTCCTAAATTTGATATTGACGAAGTTTCTGATGAGGATATTCCAAAAATCAGAGCCTTGATTGACAAAAAGCGAAGTGGCTTAAGGTTATCGCATAAAACAAAAAAGAAAGTCAATAGAATAGATCACCTCATAGGAAGAGATAAACAAATAAAAATTAGAGAATATATTCCCTATCAAACTGATAATGAAAAAGTAATACTATACTTTCATGGTGGTGGATATGTATTGAACTCCATCGAAACACACGATCCTTCTGTTGCATATTTTTCCGAAAAGCTCAGAACAAAGGTATATTCATTGGATTACTCATTATCACCTGAGAACAAATTTCCTAGTGCTTTAAATGATGCTATTTTTGCAATAGAGTGGTTGGCTGAAAGTGGACACAAAATTAGCAACATAAGCCTTTGTGGAGATAGTGCTGGCGCCCATCTTGCTGCATCAGTTACTCATCATTTTGCTAATGAAAAAAAAGAAAATGTGCATAGTCAATTTTTAATATATCCAATGTGTGATCCAAGTTGTGACTACGAGTCTCATGAATTATTTAAAGAAGGTTATTTATTAACAAAAAAAGCAATGCGTTGGTTTTGGGAAAAATTTGAATCAAGTGCTCATAATCAATCTTTAAATACTTTTAATCTTATGCTTCTTGAAGGAGACGTTATAATACCTAAAACTATTATTGTAACGGCTGGTTTTGATCCATTATCAGATGAGGCAGAGAATTATGCTTTTTTGCTTCACGAAAGTGGGGCCTCTGTGAAACAACTTCATTATCCGTCTTTGTTTCATGGCTTTGCATCAATGACTAGATTAAGATCTGCAAGAAAAGCAGTGAATGACTTTTTATCAGAATATAAAGAAATATTATGAAAAATATTGTTGAGGTAAGAAATTTAAGCATAGATTTTAAAGTAAGAAATGGCTTTTTTCGGGCTGTTAATGGCATAAATTTTGATATTCAAACTAATAAAACACTGGCTCTTGTTGGTGAGTCTGGTTCCGGAAAATCAGTGACTGCGATGTCCATAATGCAGCTTTTACCATTCCCTCAAGCTTCATATGAAAGTGGGTCATCTATTCAATTTAATGGTAAAGAAATAATTAATGCTTCTAAGAGGGAGCTTCTATCATTGAGAGGAAATATCATATCAATGGTTTTTCAGGAACCTATGACCTCCTTAAATCCATATCATAAAGTAGGTAATCAAATAACAGAGTCAGTTCTTTTACATACAAAAGCTACAAAAAAAGAAGCAATTAATGAAGCAATTGAATTAATGAACTTGGTTGAAATAGATGATGTTGAAAGAAGATTTAATTCATATCCTCATGAACTTTCAGGAGGGCAGAGGCAAAGAGTAATGATTGCAATGGCATTAGTAAATAAACCAAAATTACTAATCGCTGACGAACCTACAACAGCCCTAGATGTAACAATACAAGCTCAAATTTTAGATTTAATGTCAAAATTAAAGAGAGAGCTAGGCATGTCGATATTATTTATTACACATGACTTAGGACTAGTCAGGGAATTTTCAGATCAAGTTTGTGTAATGCAGAATGGAAAAATAGTTGAGAGTGGAGATACTAGTATTGTTTTTGAAAACCCTCAGCATAACTATACTCAAAAGCTTTTGAATGCAGAGCCTCAGCCAAAAACAAAAATTAATGATAATCTTGGACCAATAATTGAAATAAATAATTTAAATGTTTATTACGATATGGCAGGCATGAATCCCTTCAAGAAGAATAGTTTTCATGCTGTTAAAGATGTCTCATTGGATATTCATAAAAATACAACTATTGGTTTGGTTGGTGAATCTGGTTCTGGAAAATCAACGCTTGGCAAGGCAATTGCAAATCTTACTAAGTTTGAGGGCTCAATTAAATTTAATGGGCAAATAATTCTAGATACTTCAAAGAGTATTAAAAAGCATATTCAAATAGTGTTTCAAGATCCTTATGGGTCATTATCTCCTCGTATGACAATTGGTGAAATTGTTGGAGAGGGTTTGGGAGTGCATTTTAAGTTAACCAAAGATGAGACTGATAAAAAAATCAATAAAGTTCTTACTGATGTTGGTATTGAATTAAATTCAAAGAATAAATATCCACATGAATTTTCTGGCGGGCAAAGACAAAGAATCGCAATTGCAAGGTCATTAATCATGAATCCAAAATTTATGATTCTAGATGAGCCAACCTCTGCTCTTGATAGATCAATACAAATACAAGTAATTAATTTATTAAAAGATATTCAAAAAGAGTACAAATTGACTTATTTATTTATTAGCCATGATTTAAAAGTAATTAGGGCAATGTCAGATTATATTTATGTTATGAAAGACGGAAAAATAGTGGAATCCGGTCTTTCAAATGACGTTTTTGACTACCCAAAAGAAAAATATACTAAAAAATTGCTCTCAGCTGCGTTAAGATACGCATCCGATTGAGGAAATGTTTTAATAATGAGTTCTAGAAAATATTCTAAAGAGTTAGTTGATGGGCCAAATCAGGCTGCCTCTCGTTCAATGCTTCGTGGTGTAGGTTTTACAACTGAAGACTTTTCAAAACCATTAGTTGGAGTAGCTTCAACAGGCGCAAAAGTTACTCCATGCAATATGCATTTAAATAAACTATCTGAAATCGTTGAGGACTCAGTTAATTTATCGGGTGGCAAAGGAGTTCTATTTAACACAATAACAGTATCGGATGGTATTTCTATGGGTACTCAAGGGATGAAATATTCTTTAGTATCACGAGAAGTTATTGCAGATTCAATTGAAACAGTTGTTGGCTGTCTTGGTTATGATGGATTAATAACAATTGGTGGTTGTGATAAAAATATGCCAGGCTGTTTGATTGGAATAGCTAGATTGAACAGACCTTCAATTTTTATATATGGAGGCTCCATCAAGCCAAGCAAAGAAAATACAGATTATGTTACTGTTTCAGAGAAGGTTGGTGAGTTTTCAAAAGGAAAAATAGATGAGGATGAATTAATCCATTTTGAGGAAATATCTGTTGAGGGTCCAGGTTCGTGCGGAGGTATGTACACTGCAAATACTATGGCATCTGCAATTGAGGCTCTAGGAATGAGCTTGCCTGGTAGCAGCAGCCAAGATGCGATATCTACTTTTAAGAATGAAGACTGCGTTAAAGCCGGTAAGGCCATTATGCATTTACTTAAAAATGACATCAAGCCATCAGATATTATGACTAGAGAAGCTTTTGAAAATGCAATTACTATTGTTATTGCTTTGGGAGGCTCTACCAATGCTGTTCTTCATTTGCTAGCAATGGCGCATTCAATTGGAGTTAAACTTTCCTTGGATGATTTCACAGAAATTGGCAAAAAAACACCAGTTCTAGCAGATCTCAAACCATTTGGAAGTCATTATATGTCTGAGCTAAATGCTTCAGGAGGAATTCAACCTTTAATGAAATCTTTATTAGAAGAAGGGTTGCTTAATGGTGATTGTATAACGGTTACAGGTAAGACCATTAGAGAAAACTTGGAAGAAATTCAACCTTATCAAGATGATAGCATTATCAGAGGTCTAGATAATCCAATTAAACCAGATAGTCATTTAAGAATCATGTATGGAAATTTAGCAAAAGAGGGAGCAGTTGCAAAGATTACTGGTAAAGAAGGTACATCTTTTGAAGGAAAGGCTAAGGTATTTAATTCAGAGGAAGAGGGTGTTGATGCAATATTAAATAATCAAATAAATGAAGGTGATGTAGTTGTTATAAGATATGAAGGACCAAAAGGAGGTCCTGGCATGAGAGAAATGTTAAAGCCAACTTCTGCAATTATGGGCCTTGGTCTAGGAGACAAGGTTGCATTTATTACTGATGGTAGATTCTCTGGAGGAACTCATGGTTTTGTTGTTGGGCATATTTCTCCTGAAGCTGCAGACGGAGGCCTTATTGCGTTAATTGAAGATGGGGACACTATTTTAATCGATGCAAATACCGATGAATTAACATTAAAATTAGATGAAGACGAAATAGAAAAAAGAAAATCAAATTGGAATAATCCAATAAAGACTCCTAAAAAAGGAGTCCTATCTAAGTATGCAAAAAGTGTACAATCAGCAAGTCTAGGAGCTATAACAGATTAATATGCATTTGAATAGAAAATTTCCTAATACAAGGCTAAGAAGGTTAAGAAAAAATACTAATCTAATTGATTTGGTGTCTGAAACAAATATAACCTCAAATGACCTTATACAACCAATTTTTATAAAAGAAAATTTTAATGGTTCAGAGTCAATTGATTCAATGCCGAATATCTTTAGACACGGAATTGATAATGCTTTAAAAGAAATTGAAGATATTAAAAATTCGGGAATAAATTCAATAGCAGTTTTTCCTGTTATAGAATCTGCAAATAAAGATAGTAAAGGCAGTCAAGCGGTTGTTAATAATAATTTTATTTCAACCACTATAAAAGCAATTAAGAAACGATTTCCTGATATTGTTCTAATAGCAGATGTAGCACTTGATCCATATACTGATCATGGTCATGATGGAGTTATTATTAATAACGAAGTTGATAATGATGAAACTAATAAAATATTAATAGAACAATCTTTGATTCTAGCAAGTTCAGGTGCAGATATAGTTGCTCCATCTGACATGATGGACGGAAGAATCGGTTTAATTAGAGAGGCTCTTGAAGGTAATAATTTTAAAGATACAATTTTATTATCTTATGCTGCTAAATATAATTCCAAATTTTATGGTCCATTTAGAGATGCTGTTGGCTCTTTATCTAATCTAGGAAAATCGTCAAAGTCCTCCTATCAGATGTCTTCAAAAAACAAAGAAGAAGCTCTTCATGAGGTTGCAATGGATATAAATGAGGGTGCTGACATTGTTATGATTAAACCAGCAATGCCATATTTAGATATTATTCATTCAATAAAAGAAAACTTTAAGATTCCAACTTTTGCGTATCAAGTAAGTGGAGAATACAGCATGTTAAAACTTGCAATTAGCAAGGGCTGGCTTGATTCAGATGTTATGCTAGAATCGATAATCAGTATTAAAAGAGCAGGAGCAGATGCTATTCTATCTTATGCTGCAAAAGAAATATCCAAGGAGATGCAAAACATATGAGTAATGTTGTAGAAGTTCAAAATAAAGAAGATTTTTTAAATGAGGTTATTAATTCTGAAGTCCCAGTTTTAGTAGACTTTTGGGCAGAATGGTGTGGACCTTGTAAGCAACTTGCTCCTCTTGTTGAGGAGGCTGCAGAAGAATTTAAAGACAAGATTAAAGTTTGCAAAATGGACGTTGATGCTAATAGGGAGACAGCTGCAGAATATGGTATTAGATCAATTCCAACATTAATGATTTTTTCAAATGCGGAGAATATAGGAACCGAAATAGGTGCGTTAACCAAACAGCAGCTAGATGAATTTATAAGATCTAAGGTTTAATTTTTTTAAATATAACTTTGCATCTTTCAAAAAAGAGAGTTATCATTTTCAAATCCAGAGTTAATAATACCTACCAGTTTCAACCTTTTTCGAATTTAATATACCGGAATTTATATGAATCTTAGTGAAGTTAAAGATAAACCAATAAGCGAGTTAGTTGAAATCGCGACTGAGCTTGGTCTAGAAGATCTCGGGCGACTAAAGAAACAAGAAATAATTTTTCGTATATTTAAACATAAAGCGTCAGAAGGAATAGATATTTTTGGTGGCGGTGTTTTAGAAATACTTAATGACGGTTTTGGTTTCTTGAGATCACCCCAAGGATCTTACTGCGCAGGAGAAGATGATATATATGTATCGCCAAGTCAAATTAGAAAATTTGGCCTAAGAAAGGGCGATTCTGTTGCAGGTAAAATAAGAACTCCCAAAGATAAAGAAAGATATTTTGCACTTATTCAAGTTGACACTATTAATGGCGAAGAGCCAGCTAAAACAAAAAATAAAATTCTTTTTGAAAACTTAACGCCACTTTTCCCTAACGAAAGATTAATGCTAGAACAGGGTAGTGGCTCAAATGAAGACTTATCCTCAAGAATAATCGACTTAATTGCGCCAATAGGCAAAGGCCAAAGAGGCTTGATAGTGTCACCACCTAAAGCAGGTAAGACTTTAATGCTGCAAAGTATTGCGCACTCTATAAAAAGTAATAATCCTGAAGTTGAATTAATTGTTTTATTAATTGATGAAAGGCCTGAAGAAGTTACGGATATGTCTAGAACTGTAAAAGGAGAAGTTGTAGCTAGCACATTCGATGAACCTCCAACACGACACGTTCAAGTTGCAAATATGGTTATAGAAAAAGCCAAAAGGTTAGTAGAACATAAAAAAGATGTTGTTATTTTATTAGATTCAATAACTCGATTGGGAAGAGCTTATAACTCTGTTCAGCCTGCCTCAGGAAAAATTCTAAGTGGTGGTGTAGATTCGAATGCTCTTGAAAGACCAAAAAGATTCTTTGGGGCAGCCAGAAACTTAGAAGAGGGCGGAAGCTTAACTATTCTTGCGACTGCTTTAGTTGAGACTGGTTCAAAAATGGACGAAGTGATTTATGAAGAATTTAAGGGCACAGGCAATATGGAAATTCATCTTGAAAGAAAGATCGCTGAAAAAAGAATCTATCCAGCAATAAATATTAGGAGATCAGGAACTCGAAGAGAAGATCTACTAACTACTGATGAAGAGTTACAAAGAATGTGGGTACTAAGAAAAATTCTTGATGAGATGGAAGATGCCCAAGCAATTCAGTTCCTCATTGATAGAATTAAAACCTTTAAAACTAATGATGAATTCTTTAGCTCAATGAAAAACGGAAACGGGAAAAAGTCTAAATAGAATTTTTTATTGATTCTACGATATCTTCCGAGAAATAATCTACAAAGCTCGCTTCATATCCAAGATTAAATATGTGATTAATTATTCTATTTGATATCCCAAAGAACTTTGCTTTTATATCACTTGAATGAATCTCTTTAAAAAATATATCTGCCGCATAAGTGCTTGAAAAAATTACAGCATCAGCATCAAGAAAAGGTTCTTTCAAATTATCATAGTTATCAAATTTAACTCTTTTGTAGCAAAAAATTTCTTCAACACAATTTCGATGTACATTTAGATTATTGAATATATCATTTAGACCATCAGCACCTTTTACAATTAGAAATTTATTATTACCATTATTAGGTAAAAGCTTAATTAACTCTTTAGATCCTGGTATATCAGGGCAGATAGAATCAAAACCTTTCTGTGATAAGAAATTTTTTGTAGATGGCCCCA
>CETQ01067342.1_pt1 | contig 9787 bp, 10 predicted proteins | sample 531261 | NCBI WGS metagenome assembly CETQ01 (sample SAMEA2622376, study PRJEB7988) | marine metagenome | biome: marine biome (ENVO:00000447); feature: surface water layer (ENVO:00002042); material: "saline water (ENVO:00002010), including plankton (ENVO:xxxxxxxx)" | depth 5 m
AGGGGCTGGGCGCGCCAGCCAGTGATACCGCAGAACCGGCCCTGCCAGCGGGCCTCGGGGGTGAGACCGGAGCAGAACAGACCACCGACCGACCGGCTGCGGCGGCGCTGCCATTTCGTCTGCGCGGCTTCTGGGAGGCCCGCGGCGGAACCCGGCTGGGCGATGATCCCCGCCAGCGCGATCTGTCCATCGCCGAAACCCGGTTGCAGCTCGAGGCGGAGAAGTATTTCCGGGGAGCAACGTTGCGCCTTACCGGCGATTTTCTCTATGACGACCTGGACGATGATCGGTCGGTGGACCTGGAATCGGGTGAGGGCGCCTTCGACCTGCGCGAGGCCAGCCTGGTGTTTTCGCCGAGCGCGGATACCGATGTCAAGCTGGGGCGCCAGATACTCACCTGGGGAACCGGCGACCTGGTGTTCATCAACGATCTGTTTCCCAAGGACTGGGTCTCGTTTTTTATCGGCCGCGATGTGGAGTACCTCAAGGCGCCCTCGGACGCGCTGAAGGTCTCGGCTTTTTCCAGCTGGGCCAATCTTGATCTTGTCTACACCCCCCGGTTTGACGCGGATCGCTTCATCGACGGTCGCCGTCTCTCTTTCTTCAACACAGGGCAAGGGCGGCTGACCGGGCGCAATGCGGTTGTACTGGCGGGCCGCCCGGCGGACGCGTTCGAAGACGACGAGTGGGCCGCCCGGCTGTACCGTAACCTTGGCGCCTACGAGGTCGCGCTCTACGGCTACGACGGCTTCTGGAAGAGCCCGGCCGGGGCTGATCCGGCCAGCGGTCGGGCCAGGTTTCCTCCGCTGTCGGTGCTCGGCGCCAGCCTGCGCGGGCCGGTGGGGGCCGGCATCGGCAACGTCGAGCTGGGCTATTACGATTCCCGCGCCGACCGCGATGGCGACGATCCCACGGTGCGCAACAGCGAGCTGCGCCTGCTGCTCGGCTATGAGCAGGAAATTGCCCGTAACCTGACCCTGGGCCTGCAATACTACCTTGAGCGCATGGGCGAGTTTGAGGCCTACCGGCGGGCCTTGCCCCCGGGTGCCCCGGTGCGGGACGAGAATCGCCACGTCCTCACCCAGCGGCTTACCTGGCTGACACACAGCCAGAATCTGGCGTGGTCGTTGTTCCTGTTCTACTCGCCCTCGGACCGGGACGCGTACCTGCGCCCCCGGGTGGGCTATCAGGTTGATGACCATCTCTCTGTTGAAGCCGGCGGAAACCTGTTTTTCGGCGCCCGGGAGGAAACCTTCTTCGGTCAGTTTGAGGACAACAATAACCTGTATCTGGGGGTGCGCTATGGGTTCTGAAAAGGTTAGGTGTTGATATTGAAGGGCTGGCTACTATAGGCCTCACTCGGTTTACCCAAAGAAAAGGAAATGTATATGTCTTACACAATGAATCGCGTAATTCAGAATGTGGATTTCGAGACAGTGGATGAGCGAACCCGTAAGGCCCTGGCCGATCAGGGATTCGGGGTTTTGACGGAGATAGACGTCAAGGCCACCATGAAAAAGAAACTGGACAAGGACATGCCCGCCTACCGAATTCTCGGTGCCTGCAATCCGGCCATGGCCTGGGAAGCGATTGGCGTGGAACCCCGGGTAGGCGCTATGTTGCCGTGCAATGTCATCCTGCGCGAGACCCCGGAGGGCGTTGAAGTCAGTGCGGTTGATCCCGTGTTATCCATGACAGCGATCGATAATGAGCAACTCAAGCATATTGCGGGTGAGGTGAGAGATAGGCTGTCGGAGATTATCAAGGCGGTATGACTCGACTCGCACCAAAGCACTCGCTGCGTCCTTAATCATTGCCGCACCGGGTGGCTGGGCCCCTGGTTCGGCATACCAGGCAAGTTGAGCCCCGATCTAAGTCGGCCCACGTCAAAGCCACTTGCGTAGCAACAGGCCAAGCGTGTCATACACGGCTTTTATGAAGCCGCGGTGTTTCCAGGCGATGCCAGTGATTTCACTGGCATCCTGCAAGTCAGTTACGAACTCGTTTCTTAACTGGCCATTCAAGGCTTCGTTTGTGGAAATCAGCGTCAGTTCATAGTTAATAAACAAACTTCTGTAGTCGAAGTTCGCGGTCCCTATGCTGCCCCAGGCATCGTCAACGAGCAGTACTTTGGAATGCAATAGCCGGGGTGTGTACTCGAATATGCGAACGCCGTGTTCCAGCAGTTCCCCGTAAATGGCGCGGGCAGCCCATTGTGCGGGGGTCGAGTCGGTCTTTTCGGTGGTCAGGATCCGCACATCGACTCCACGGCGGGCCGCGAGAGCAAGTTGTTTGCGTAATCCCCGGTCCGGTACGAAATAGGGCGTCGCCAGCCAGATTTTGTCGGATGCTCCAGCCAGTTGGTCTTTGATGGAGCACCGCAGCTGGATGCGGCAGGCGCGTGTGGTATTGGGAGTGATCCGGCTGTCACCGATGGTATGACTCTGTGGGCTCCAGTCAGGGTGACCGCACCAGAAGGCGTCAAACAGAGCGTCAGCCTCCGCCGCCAGAGGCCCCTCGAAGCACACATGCACGTCGCGCCAACGCTTTGGGCCGTAATAGCGCCTCGAGCCTTCGCGATGAATGTTGAAGCCGCCGAGGTACGCTGTTTTGCCGTCAATGACCAGCAGCTTGCGATGGTCGCGACGGTTGTAACGCATCGGTTGCCGCCAACTCCAGCGGTGAAAGCGCTGAAGACGGATGCCGGCGGCTCTGAGCTGGCGTCGGTGCTTTCGGGTAAGAACGCTGCTTGAGCCCAGCGCATCAACGTGAATGCGCACGTCGAGGCCGTGGCGGGACTGCTTCATCAGTTCATCAAGCAGTTCAGTCCCCACCTCGTCCGCCGCGAGGATATACGAAGCAAGAAAGATACGCTGGGTGGCAGCACGGACCGAGCGAATCATCTCCGCATAGAGTTCGTCTCCCTCACCGAACAGCCTGAACACACCCTTCACGGCCCCGCCCTCGCAGCCGGAAACACCATCAGGCCCGCACGGTAATCGAAGCCCACTGCCTGAAACCGTTCGAGATGGAACAGCAGAACAATGGGGACTACCGCATTGAGGTGCCTGCAACGTCGGATGAGCAGCTGGACGAAATGATGGACGACTTGATCGATGAGATACACCGCATTGCGTCCGATAAAGCCTGCTGGGTGGAGACACTGATCAAGGACCCGGCCACCGGGCAAGCATGGGATTGAGCCGGTTATGAGTGCTATTCAGGAAACAGCCTATCCACGGTTTCGGACGGATATCTCGCAACAGGAACTTGATGCAGTATACACGCCCACGTCCGGCGAACAGCACTGGGCTCGTCGGCGCACCCGGCCGATCCTGGAGCGCTTCTTTTTACTGCTTCACCTGAAGGCGTATCAGAAACAAGGGTTCTTTTCCTCGTCGGTCGATTTACCGGGCGATTTGCGTCGTCACATTGCGCAGTGCCTTGGTCTCGACAAGCAGCCGACCAAAGCCCAACGACAACAGTATGATCGTTCTGCCACCCGTAAACGCCATATCCCGTGGATTCGAACTTATGTGGGCAGCCGGACTCTGGACGAGGCGGCTCATGCTTGGCTGTCCAGTCAGGCCATAAAAGCCGCCGAGTCCCGCGAGGTGTTGGCCGATATCATCAATATTCTTCTGGAAGAATTGGTACGTCACCGTTTCGAGATCCCCGGCTTCACGGTGTTATTGAGGCTCGCCAAGGATTCCCGGGCTATCGTCAATGACCGCTGTTACCGATCCATCGTCAGCGAACTCAACGACGAAACAAAGGCACTGGTCAATGACTTGCTGATATCACCACCAGGAATCGAGATCAGCGGCTGGCAACGTCTGAAGCGTGAGATTCGCAAGCCGACGAATAAAGAGATCCGGTCCTACCTGCAACACCTCAAGTGGCTGAAGGATATCGTCGAACAATTGCCGGGCGTCAAATCAATTCCCGTGACCAAGCGGCGACAGTTCGCCCACGAAGCACGAGCGTTGGATGTGGCCAAAATGGCTCGAATCCCTGCGCGTAAACGCTATGCCCTGGCGGTGATTCTGATCCGGCAACAGTATGCCCAATCGCTGGACGACAACGCTGAGCTCTTGATCAAGCTGATGAGGCAGCTGGAAAACACCGCCCAGCAAAATCTCCTGGCCTATCAAATGGAGCAGACCCAGCGCACCGATCGACTGGTGTCGCGCTTTAAAGACGTGTTGACTGCCATGGAGGCCGAGCCGAACCCGTGGCAATCGCTTCAAGCCGTTGTCGGAGACAAGCGCCAGGAGTGGCTGGACGAATGCGAGGAGCATCTGGCCTACGCGGGCAATAACTACCTGCCTTTCATGTTGCGACCGTTTCGAACCAAGCGAAGCCTGCTGTACAACTGCCTGGAAATACTCACGTTTCAAAGCACCTCCAGCGACTTGCTGTCGATTCAACTGATCGAGTTACTCCGGAACACCCGTTCATTGAAAGCCGAGACGCTGGATTTGCGGGTCCATGCGCCGGATCTGGTCGAAAGCATCCAACAGACCAAGTGGACGCTCGAAAAGTGGCGCCGTCTGATTTTCATCCGGCCGGACAGTCTGACGGTTCACCGCAAATATCTTGAATTGGCCGTTTTTAACCTGGTGAAGCAGGAGCTGAAGTCGGCCGATATTGCGGTCGTTCACGGGGATCGTTTCGATGACCATCGCGATCAACTGGTGAGTTGGTCGGTTTACGAGCAGGAAATTGACCAGTACGGGCTGGAAGTGGAGCTTCCCATCGAACCGAAGGCTCTCAGCCGCCATCTCAAGGATCAATTGACTCAGGTGAGCCGCTCGGTGGACTCCGCCTTCCCGGACAACACACACGCCGCGATTGAAGACGGTCGCATCGTAATCAAACGCAACCAGAAACAGGGGCTACCGACCAATTGGCAGGCGCTCGATGACGACATCACGCGTCGGCTTGGCACCCGCAGCATCGTCGACGTTCTGGTCGATGCGGAGCGCTGGCTTGGGTTACATCGGGAATTCGGGCCGCTGTCAGGCTATGAGGGGCGCGTGGAAAACCCCCGGTTGCGGTTCATCGCTACGCTTTTTTGCTACGGCTGCAATCTGGGTCCCTCCCAGACGGCCGACTCCATCAAGCAACTAAACCGTCGCCAGGTGGCCTGGCTCAATCTCAATCACGTCACTGAAGACAGGCTAGACCGCGCTATCGTCAAAGTCATCAACGCGTACAAGAAGTACGAACTGCCCGGATACTGGGGTACAGGTCGGCGGGCCGCCGCTGACGGCACCAAATGGAATCTTTACGAGCAAAACCTGCTCAGCGAATACCACATTCGCTATGGCGGCTACGGTGGCATCGGTTACTACCACGTCTCCGACACCTATATCGCACTGTTCAGCCATTTCATCCCCTGTGGCGTTCACGAGGCGGTGTACATCCTCGACGGACTGCTTGAGAACCAGAGCGATATCCAGCCGGATACCTTGCACGGTGATACGCAGGCCCAAAGCTATCCCGTTTTCGGGCTCGCGTATCTACTGGGGATCAAGCTGATGCCGCGTATCCGGAATATCAAGGATCTGAACTTCTACCGGCCCGACAGGCGATTCCGTTACGCGCATATCGAAGAACTGTTCAACGGCCATATAGACTGGGCACGAATTGAACGACACCTCCCGGATATGTTGCGTGTGGCCGTATCCATCAAGCTCGGTAAAATTACCGCATCCACGATCCTGAGACGGCTGGGAACCTACAGCCGCAAGAACAAGCTGTATTTCGCCTTCCGGGAGCTGGGCAAGGTTGTTCGGACCGGCTTCCTGTTGAATTACATCGACGATGTGGAATTGCGTCAGACCATTCACGCCGCAACCAATAAGAACGAGCAGTTTAACGGGTTTGCAAAATGGAGTTTTTTTGGTGGCGAGGGCATCATTGCGGCCAACCTCCGGCATGAACAGCAAAAGGTGGTGAAGTACAACCACCTGGTGGCGAATATGCTGATCTTACACAACGTCGAAGCCCTCAGCCGGGTGTTGCGCGATATGGCAGCGGAAGGGATCGCCATCACCGAAGATGTCCTGAAAACGCTCTCGCCGTACCGAACCCGTCATATCAATCGTTTTGGAGATTACACATTGGACTTTAGACGTCCGGTAGGGCAGCAGTTGTTTGATTTGAAACTTGCTGAGCTTACCTCTCAAAGAACGTCCGGTGATCAGGTGAACCCCAAATATGAGCCGAAATAGAAACGGCTAAACTATTAATTATTCATTGGGTTAGGGGCATTTTTAGACAATTTTTCACGTTTGTCTGCCAACCCTCAATAAGAAAGCGCCCCAGAGCGTCGCCGCTCGTTTTCCCCGCAATGGCAACCAGGGCAATGGAATTTTCAACCAACCCGTCCAGAGCAACCCCAGCAAGATCAAAACCGGCCCGAGAATGACGCCCCATTGCCGACTGAGGAGCGATTGCGCCCAGGCACCACCCAGCGCTGCACCGATACCTAACACCACATGGGTGAGTATGAGCCCGGCGGCAAAGGCCAGGCCATAACTGATCGCCTCGCGGAAAGCGCGTGCGCGAGTGACGTAGGCCAGTACAACAGGAATGGAGGCGAAAGCCACCGGCGTAAAGCTGAACAGAAAACCGGCCAAAAAGGCACCCAAACCGGCAACTCCGCCCATTTGCATCCAGGCCGTGGTATCCATCAGTTCACTTTACCTTGAGGGGCTGAAGGTTCCACCAATCGCTTCAGAATCGCCTGACGCAGTTTGGCCTTGGAGGGTGGCCCCGAAAATTCCAATTCACCATTCAATGCGATGGCGGGTGTACTCATTACGCCGAGGCGAACCGCATAATCGATGTCATCGACGACATTGATCTCTTGATAGCGCACCCGGTCGTCGTTCAATTCGGCGATCACCTCTTTTGTTAGCGCTTTGATCTTTTGACAACGACCGCACCCGGAAGCCGTCAATACTTCCACTAAGACCGATTGGCTTTCCGTTTCTACGCTCATGACAGACTTTTCCACCACAAAGTGAGCGGCAACAAGGCGTAAGCCGCAAAAAGGGCAACCAGAAGTATCACGGTGCTCGCCCACAATATTGCCTTTTGCCATCGCAAGCGGCTTTTGTCCGCCAGAGAGCAGACCTTGATCCGATGCAATCTCCAGTAGCTATAAATCAATACGGCAGCAGTTAATGAAAAAGTGATGACTTTATACTGCGACAATGTCGTTAACCACGGCATCACGGCAACCATCGAAGCCACAGCGCTTCCGAGCCCAAGCGCGACCAATACAATCGGCAGTGCGCAACAGGTGGTACCGATAATGGCAAGTCCCAGGCCGCTGATTAAAGAGGTGTCCGTTTTCATTTTCTCTGTGTTCATCGAAATAGAATCACTGTAATCATTCTTGTTTGGGATTTATGGGTTGCACCTGAAATTGGCGTAAGGTAAAACCGGAATCGTTGATCAAGGTTCTAAGAGATGCTTGATCCATGGGTTCTGGCGTATCGGCTTCAAAGATCACTAGCCCATCGTTCAATTTTATTTCCATACTGGATGTATCTACGCCATCGAGCGCTTTGATTTTTTTTTCAATCCCGTAAGCGCAATACGGACAGGCCATCCCATCAACATGCAGCTCATAGCGTCGATCAGCCGCTTGCGCCATGATTGAAAGCATCATTAATGCTGCCATAAATAAACACTGTCTCATGGTTAAACTCCTAAATCTGTTGTCTCTTTACAGGTGCCATTCCAGCTCAATTTTGGCACGGTAATCGTCTTGCTCCTGATCGGCGGACAAATCATCGATGACGGGCAGTTGTACGCCTGCCTTGAACGCAAAATTCCGATGGGTCCACATCAATCCGGGTGACAGAAACCACTGGTTGCCACCCAGTTGCTTTTTCACACTTCCCACGCCTTGAGTGACGTTTTCAATCAACTCACCATTTAATTCCAGCATCCATACCCAGTCCGGCTCCTGGTATTCCGTGGGTGAAAAACGAATGCCGCCAACAAAATCCACTAACCGGACATCCGGTCGCTGCATGCCTGTTGACGTTTCCGCGTTAAACCGATGGCGAACAGACGCCCAGCGATACCACTTTCGGCCTTCGTATCCGTAGGTGATGCCCAGCAGGTAATCGTTACCATTTCGTTCGACACCTGCCTGTTCTTCTCCATCATCGAAAATCACTCTGCCCAACAGTGCCATGGATTCCTGTACCGCGAAGCGGTCCTGGCGCCAAAAACGGTATTTAGTGGACAGGCTGGTTGAACCACGATGTGTGCCTTCATTGCCCCCGAACTCATAAGGCACTCCGACGCCAATCACCCAATCGCCGGTCAATCCGTATTTAAACTGAAGCTCAGCCTCTTTCTCAGACGCATTGCCTGATTTTTCGCTATGCCCCCCGGCATGAAGCTCAACTCCACCTTTATATAAGGTGTGAGGTCCCAACCCGAAAACGGGGTCATGTGCTGAGGCGGGATATGACATGAATGTTGCCGCGAAGAATACGGCGAACATCAGCGGATGTATTTTCGTTGCCACAAACTGATCCTCAAATGACTATCACTTAGGAATCATCCTACAACCTGGAGTTGACTCCAAGTCAAGAACCAATGGGCGTTTCGGAGCGATTTTCAGCCCTTATCCATCAAGACATCCAATTTTTCCATTAATACCAACGAAGCATTGTTCGAAAGCTGTTGGCCTTCCTCGATATATTCCCAAACCGTGGCGTCATTTTTCCAACCCCCTTGTTTCTTGATCAGCTCAAAATCGACTCGCTCCCGTGCCGCCGAAGTGGATAAACCACGCCGAAAACTGTGGCTACTCAGGTCCGGTACAAAGTCGAACTGGCAAGCGTCGCCCAGTACTTTCAGGAGATCATTAATAGCGCCCGGATTCAGGGGTTTTGCCTGAACCTGATCCCAGCGATTTACCGGCCGGAAAAGCGGACCACTGACGATGTCTGCGCTTTCCAGCCACATTTTGACAGCCTTGGCAGGACAACAACTGGAGGCCCCAAAGGGCAGCGCGCGGGCCAGCCCTGTTGCTTGCTGGTCCGTTTTAGAGCGAGGTAACCGGATGATCAGGCCCTCGGGCTCCCACACCAGATCGCTCACTTGAATGGCAACCAGTTCGCTGCGACGAAAGGCCCCAAAAAAGCCAGTTAACAGCACTGCAATGTCCCGTTGCTTCTTTTTGCTGTCGGGCAGGTGCCGCAGGTGATTCACCATCTGAGCAATGTGCTCCAGGCGCAGTGCCTTGGCTTTGCGTTTTGGCTGGCCATGGGTGCGCCGAATTCCTTCCATCGTTTTGCGGACCAAGGGATCTTTCACGGGGTCAACGGTGCCCTGGTAGTGGTGCCACTGACCGATGGCCGTCAGATGGAGATCCAGGGTTCGAGAGTTGAGCGACTCGGCACGGGCTAAAAGGTAGCGAACCACCGTATCCCGATCTGTCGGGAGACGCCCACCCCATTTTTCAAACTGCCGGATGGCCGACCGATACGCCTTGCGGGTGTTATCTGAGGTCGCTGCCTGTAGGTAATGGCGCAGCGCTTCGGAGCCCTGGCGGGCTATCTGACCTGACTCCTCATTACGTAACGATAGGCCAGTGGCCAATTTTGGCGGTTTATTGTTCATGCATCGGATTCCTACTGGAGTCGCTCAAAAGGTGGCTATGTACCGGCGTTACAAGTGGAAAAGTTTTGCCTGATCATAATAACCAACGATAATGGTCATTATCGTTGGTTAGAATTTGAAATTCAAT
>CETQ01098892.1_pt1 | contig 9776 bp, 19 predicted proteins | sample 531261 | NCBI WGS metagenome assembly CETQ01 (sample SAMEA2622376, study PRJEB7988) | marine metagenome | biome: marine biome (ENVO:00000447); feature: surface water layer (ENVO:00002042); material: "saline water (ENVO:00002010), including plankton (ENVO:xxxxxxxx)" | depth 5 m
ATATTCTATCAACTATATTATTATAATATCCTTGAAATATACTATCAGCACCATTACCATTATTAGAGTTTATAAAATAACTGGTATGATAATTATCTCCACCTCTAAACTCTTGATCTCCAAGAAGAATATTATCTATAGTATCTGATAATAGTTCTTCATCAATAGGTATATTATCATACCATATAATAGGATTACATCTACTCATAAACATCATCCTTAATGTAACATGGTACACCTTCAGGATCTAACCATTTAGTATATTCAAAATCCTCAATCGCTTGTGCTAATTGCATACCATTATCACAAAGATACATATCACTATATCTTTTAGTGTATTCGTTATACTTTTGGATGCGAAAGTCTGGTTTACCATTACTATCTAGCACACCACATTCTACATAACGATAAGGATAATGCTCTAATAATGTTTTAATCTTCATCATCAATATCCTCATAATGTCCTCTAGCATCATCAGCATCTTCCATTAAAGTATTGATAACAACATCATCAACTTCAGGAAATAATGTTTCTTCAACATCAAACTCAAACATATAATAATCAGGAGTAACTCCTAGATTCTTAATATACTTTTTCCATGCTTTATATGTTGGTTTGTCATTAAACTCAACTACATGGTGTTCAGTCTCAACAGTAAATGCTGTCATGGTAAAAGATTTGTTGACTCTCTTAATATAGAGTATTATAGCATGAAATGGTGGATTTGTGTGCCACTATATTAATTGACACACAATTCCATGCCTATGAGATCATCTAAATTACCTATTCTACCAGATGGAAACGCATTAAAAGATATTGTATATCTAACATCATCACTTCTATTAATATCAACTCCATGATTTAATGATGATGGAAATATAACCATATCACCAGCAATCGCTGGTTGTTGATAATATATTTTATGATTATCTGAATCGGGATGCCATAAACGTATGTTACTATATGAAGCATTAGTCCATATATTATCAACATTAAATATAGTTCCAGACTCAGAATCATTCAAGTATATAATACCACTTACAAATGAATTGGGATGACTATGTTCTGTATGATACTGTCCTATTGCTGATTTATTACCCCATGACTGCACAACTTTTAATTCATCACAATTAAAACCTAAAGTATCTTTTAGTTCTTGTAAACAATCGTAAATCCAATCAAATAATATATTATATCTAATATCTTTATTTAATTGTACATTAATAGTCCTACTATTACGCTGTCTATCAGAATAAAAAAACCACTGCTCATTGCTAAGTAACTCCAATATACTAGATGTTATCTCACTAGTACATTTAAACTTAGCAATAGACTGTGGTAGTATATCAATTCGTTGCATTATATAATAATATTTTAGTCTACTTCTTTATCATTAGCATCCATATTCATTTCATCAAATGTTAAAATAGATTCACCTGCTTGAAGGTCATTCTCTATCGCTGCTCTTAACCATGATTCTGCTTTACCTCGGTCATCATTAGCAGTAATAATAACACGAACAAATTGACGTTTCATTGTTTTAAGTAATTACCTGTATTATATATCTATTTATTAGTGAGATCAACTGTTGAGGATCTCACTAACCAAATCATCTTCAGACCCTAAAAGATCAGTGATCCACTCATCTTCATTCTCTTGGCATAGATCATAATTCTCATCATAATCAACATGTAGTTTTTTAGACATCGTACCCGAAACCTCCATTTTGTATTTGGCGTGCTTGTGTTTGCACAGTGAGTAGTTTACTTAAAGAACGTTTCATAAAGATTAGTTCTTCAGTTTCATATAGCATAGGATTGTCATCAGATGCTTTAATTGCCTCCTTAAGACGTTTTATTCTCTTGGCAAGCAATTCAGTTTCATTAAGACGCATTGTCTACCTCAACTAGATTGTTTAGTAAATGTGGAGTGTTATCTAACACTCTTTGTTCACACATTGTATGGTATTGTGTATCGATTTCAAACCCAATGTAATTGCGTTCTTCTTCAATACACACTTGAGCAGTAGTGCCTGACCCCATAAAGGGATCTAACACTAAGTCACCCTTGTTAGACCACGAGAGTATATGCCCTCGTGCTAACTCTTCTGGCATTGTTGCTGGATGTTTATATGCTGCTTTACTTGACTGACCAAATCCACCACTATTCTTAATTCTCCAAATATTAGTTCTTACACCATATTCTCTAATTGGATTACTCCTTCTACCAGGTTTATTTGTTGTGCCATCTTTCTTTCTACTTGTTGCCTCACCCCATGATTGTATACCTGCCCACTTATTCTTCTTATCTTGAATAAGATTAATTGTCTTAGGTTTACCCTTACTAAGTATAAAACAATACTCAAATATTTGAGTATATCTAACACTTTTCGGACCAGATGCAAATGCAGTGCCAGTCTTCTCATATATCATAGTATCATGCAACCTGAAACCTTTATCCATAAAGTATAAACATTGCCTGAAAGATGATCCTGTCTCACTACCATTTACTGTGGCATCACCCACATTCCACATAACAACACCACCATCTGCAACCTTACATTCTATTAGTGATGCAACATCTTTGAATACATTGTAATCCCATTTACTACTATCATTATAAGTTCTTAAATCATCATAAGGTGGGGATGTAACAACCAAGTCGATACATCCATCATCCAATTTTGACATACCGTCAATACAACTCTCGTTGTATATGTTATTAATAGGCAACATTGACATAATCAGTTTGTACGAAAGTGCATAGTCTCTTTTGATTCTTTACATTAGTCCTAGCAGTGCCATAGATGGATGTAACGCAATCAATATCACTGATATGTACTTTAAGACCAGAGAATCCGTTATTGTTCTTACCTGATGATGTTACTTTATCATCCCATCCACTATCTTTATGCTTTAAATTTGGCACATCAACTAATGCTGCAAAGACCTCAGTAAATACATTACCATCATGCTTCAACTTCAATACAAAGTGAAGTGAATTCTTTACCTTACTGTGATTGTTACCTGTTGCAAATTTACCATTGTCATCACCTAGAGTCATTTTCTCTTCAATAGTGATAACTCCATTATCATCCATTTCTACATCATATCCGTTACCATCAACAAACTTGTATGGTATGCCCACTATCTCTGCTGCATCCTCAAATGCGAATGGTGCAAAATTTGCTAATAGTTTAGTCTTTTGTACTGTAGAATTACCACCAGTACCATAAATTGTTGTTAGTGTGACTTTTCTACCACCAGCAAGAATATCTAGTGATTTGTCAAGTCTCTCTGTAAGTAATCGTAATGCTTTAGGGATGATTGAATGATAGTCATCACGAATCTTAGAATAATCTCTTAGTGTCATTGGAAGGTTGCTTCAATAATAATATAATAAAGGATAGATGAGATTATGTCAATCCCATCTATCCAGTTTGCCAAGTGGCACTTACTTACTTGCTGGATAAGCAAATCTAGAGTTACCACCTAGTGCCTTGCAAGATAACTTATCTATTAACTTAGCACCAATGTTAATAGCGTCAGGGGTATCATTATACCACCCAAGTATATCATGTAAGATAAATTGTGCAGATGATCCTGTTGCTCTGCCCTTAGTAAGTGCTTTGATTGTTTTGAATCGTGGTAAGTCCTCACGAACATACTTTTCAAATGCAATCTTCTTACCATTGGTAAGAGCATCAATAAACTCTGCTACTAAGCAAAATGCTCTAAGTGCATCACCTTTAACAGTAGTCTCATTAGGATATAAGTCATTCAATAACTCAAATCCATCACCAATCTTACTTACTTGAGTAGGATAATCACCAGTGCATAACAGATAGAAATGTGTAAACACTTCTAACTCTTTAGCATCATCTTTTACAGATCCAAGATTATCAATAGTAAGATTAAATGTCTCTAACATATCAAGAATGTGTAGAGATTTGGCATCCTTACTGTATATACCAGCACGAACTTCATCCAACTTAGTAGGTTTCTTACCTAAAGTATTCAACTCATGGAATAATCTTGCTTCAAATTCTATGCACTGTTCAAGTGTAGCATCTTCAGCATGAGTATAAACAGAGCATGGAACTGTGCCAGTGTAGTTACTCTTAATCACTCTTAAGCAACGATGTTGCCCATCAATAACAAAATCCCCCTTGTCTTCATCATCAAGGTGATCTGGTCTCCTTGCTATGACAGGTGGGATTAACTTTGTTAGATCTAATGCTCCACCCTTACGAATATATCCAGGTGAAACGTGTCTTTGATACTTTGCGTCTAACTTACAATTTCTTACGTCTAATTCTTCTATTGGTAAAAACTTACCACTATACTCCTTTGGAATCTTAAGGTTATAATTGTTTAGAACATCCCTAAGAAAGTTGGACTTGTTTGACATTTAAATAAACGAGTTAATATCTCGTGTGATACAGCGATGAAGAAGTTAATATCCTCTTCAACACTATTTATAATGCCACAGAATAGAGGGTTTGTCAACCCCCTTGTGACACTATACGTACTGGTCGTTAAGATGCAAGACTTCCACAATCTCACTTATCGTACCCATACTCTCGTCATACTCCTGTTGAGTAATCCTATTTGTCTTATAGTATTTCCTTTGTACATCAGAGACATACTTGAAGATACATTGCCGAAGCACTTCTTTTTGCATTTTATTTAAAATGGCAGTCTTTAAAAATGTCACTTATCTCCGTAGGGTAGTAAGATAATCTAATACATGTGCCCTTACATCCATTAGTTCATTAAAGCACTTTTGGTTATGAGCACAACCACGCAAGTGGTTATCTGGTTTATGGACTGACTCTATGTATAGGTCAAGTCCACGATTCCATTTAGTTTCAGGACTTTCATCCTCATGTATACTATTTTGATCTTTCATTATTCCTGTGTGGTATATTCAAGATCGTAGTCAATACAACCATCGTCATATTCTAGATCTTCATCTAGCATTTCTAGCATTTCTTCTTCATTCATAGTCTTTCACATCATAGGGTTGGTTTTTTGTTACTTTCTTTGTATTATGTGAATCTTTGTATTCCCATGAAGTGCTTTTGTTTGATGCACCTCTTTGACGCTTATCTCGGAGTGATTTGCCTGGAGAAGAATAACCTCTTTCAGCACCACCTCGTCTAAAAGTCTTGCCCATTGTTTAGTTGGAATTAATGCGTAACTACTGAATGTATATATGCTAGTTGTTTGACTCAAATGACCGTATAGGTGATACTTTATCACTTATAAGTTCTTCATAGTCATGGAAGTTATAATCTTGATAATTATCAGGCATATTAATGCTCAATTCATCAAAGACGAAACCAACACCCTGTAAGAAATCTGAGGTCTTATCAACCACATCCACTAGATAATTGCTATCAAATTGTTTCTCTGATCGAGTACCATCAGAGTCAATACACGTTAAAGTAAATTTCATGGTTAATATAACTACTCCGTAATTTTATCATGGATTTTAAAATATGCAACTCACATGTGACAGTATCCTCACTGTCCATTATCATAAGCATAGTGTGATCTAAGACCAGATTGAAGAACATAATGAAAAAATGCATTGTGGTAATATGATTCATCTGGTGCATCAGGAAATGCTGGTCTCCAATGTATTCTCTCACATCCTTTATACACAACACCATCACCAGGATTTAGATATAATTCATGTTGTTTATCATCACCATCAAGAATACCAAATGCCCAAGGAGTTTCTAAATTAGATCCTAGATGTATAGAACATGATATTTCACATGCTGGTCTATCAACATGTGGTGTTAAATATGATCCATTAAAATAATACCTATCAAACCAGTAAGTATTATACAATTCTTTACCTATCTCTTTTTGAATACGTTGTTTAACCTTTAGATAAGATCTTGCAAAAATAGGTGTATTACGTCTTGAATGTCTATTACTACTGGTAGTTGCTATCTCATCCTTACCATCAACCTCTTTCTTCACACCCATTGTATAATCAAACATACCACGATATTCTGGTACATCTTCAGTCAATGAAGATACATCTATAATATTCTTTATAACAAAGAAACCATCTCTATCATATTGTTCGTGATTAGTATTAGAAGTATTTCTTCTACGATCAGATTCTTGATATAATTCTACAGGTATATCCATAATATTATCTCCAACGAGGACCACTTACCCATCCTACCAATGCTTCACGCTTACCCTTAGTAACTTTAGTAACTCTATGCTTATGACGAGAATCAAATATAATTAAAGCACCTTTTGTTCTTGGACCAACTATCTTTCTAGGACTATCTTCAGATTGTATTTCAAAACTACCACCCTCATAACTAAGAGGATCAGATAATTGTAATGAAAATGATAACTTTCTTACTCTCTCACATTGATTAGTTAAATGGTCATTAATAGTATCAGGACTTGTCAAATTATTATTTCCTACATTCATACTCCATCCTTCTATAGATGTATCAGTATGCCAATCGTAATGACCTTCTATCCCATACTTTGTATATTGTATAGCATCATGCTCAATATTCTCTATATCATATTTAAAATTATTTCTATTTGCTTGAAGAACATAAGAATATATGAATCCACCAATCCAATAACTCGTTGGAATCCATGATACTTCTGATTTTCTTACTTTATTTGGTGCTACTTCATCAACATTACCCACCTTTGCAGATACAAGAGGGTCCATATTATCTCTACAATCTTTTATCAACTGGTCTATCACTACATCAGGTAGACCAGTCTCATACCATACTATACTGTGTGCCATAAACTATTATCAACACTTACATTATATATTATATCTCTTTGTATGTCAATTAAAGTGGTACCATACTCTCGAATCGGATATATTCGCCACCACTAGAACCAGAAGAAACATTGGTTAATGGTACTGAATTAGCACTAATACTTGGTGTAGGAGCACCACTAGGTAAACCACCTGCGTAGTTTGACCCACCGCCTCCTCCGCCTGGACAACCGTAGTTCGGTGCCCAACCGCCACCGCCTCCACCGCCTCCGTAGTAACCATATCCTCCAGGAGATCTTCCTGACCATTCGGTAAACCAAAATGTTCCTCCGTTACCGTAGTTTAAAAATCCACCATCATACGCATCAGAACCAGGTCCAGGATAAAAAGCACCACGTTGACCACCTTGTCCTGATAAATATCCCCAAGTTGTGCCACCACAACCTCCTCCACCTTGTGATCCCCATCCTAATCTACCACCACAACCTTGCATACCACCACCTTGCTGACCCTGTGGCCAACCAGCAGCACCTCCCCAATTACATGAGTTAGGTGCTCTTACTCCTGCCATAGCAATCATTCTTGGAGCATAACTTGGAATACTATTTGGTACACTACCACAAATTAATGCTGATGATGTGTAACTACTATTTCCTTGTCCTTGTCGCTGAAATGTATATGTGTCACCAACTGTGACTATCATATTAGCAGTAACATGACCATTATTACCACCAATTCTAAATCTTAGGTCTCCCATACCACCAGAATCACCAGTTATAGTAAATACATTATTACTATAATACTCAGATGAAGGCATATTTGCTTCAGTCCATATAGTTCCACTCCAGTTAACAAATACTTCTTTAACAAGGTTGCGAGGTGTACCACCAAACCCCGTCATCCTTGCCATTCCACCGTGTGATAGTTGTGAGAAAAAAGGCATGATTAATTAGTTGCAATAAGTTCTGTTTCCAAAGACTATATAGCTATTGCTACTAGTCTTTACTATAGTAATTTGATAAACATCGTATCCGTTATCATTACCTTCATCGGGTTGTTCACCATCCTGCCATTCTACCGATCTACTTGAATTGTCAATATTAATAGAAGTGAAATAACCACTATTACTTTGATTAGGTGAAATTATAGTCTGGACTAAAATATCATCATTATTGGTGTTATTATTAAAACTAGTATCTGAAGGAGTCCAGAGAAAATTAGGAGTCCAGTTTCCATTATTATTACTGGTATAACGATGGACTGATCCATTACCAGCATAAATTGTGGTATTGCCGTTACTTGAGTTACTAATAACATCCACCTTCTCAATCATAGGATGTGCTGCAAAATAAGCACCATCTCCACCTTCCACATGAAGTGAATATTGTGGTGATGCAGTATTTATCCCTACCCTATTATTAGAAGTATCAATATAGAATGTATCAGTGTCAATAGCAAAATTACCACCTGATAACATTTCCAAAGCGGGACCAGTTCCTGCTCGGTTTTTAATTTGATCTACATTTAACTGTGACATGGATACTTACCTACTATAAATCTATTTATCATTGTAAATGGCCAAAGGATCCTATAATGAGATAAGTGCCAGATCCTGTCTTTTCAATATAGAATGAAATCATATCATAACCAGAAGTACCACCTGGACCTGTGAAATCTCCATTACCAGGTAAAGGAATATCTCCATTAACCCATTCAATTGTACTGGTTTTATCAACTGAATCAATCGACACTGCGGTTAATGTTCCTGAAGAACTATTAAGTGGAAAAGCAATTTGTAATGTTACAGCATCACCATTCTGCAATCTATCATTCAAAGCAGCATTAGTGTTAGTTGAACTGGCAGAATTAATAATATTGATGGTATAATTACCACTAGGTGCTGAACTGAATATATGAGTAGAACCTTGATCCAGATAGTATGTATTTCCTGATACTGGATTAGTATTACGATAATAATACTGTTGTACAATAGGACCACCAGTGAGATGGAATCCTATACCTTCAGTAACTAATGCCCCATGCTTAGTAGCAGATTGAGGAGAAACACTACCACCAAGTTGTACTTTACCAGGAATTCCAACTCCAGTTGATGATACAATATCTCCAGTAACTAGGGGACCACTTACTGGATTCACATAGAAATTAGTACCAGCATTAGTAATCTCTAACCCAATAACAGTTGGAATTATAGAATGTTGGAGTTTATCTACGTTTACTTGTGCTACCATAATTGATTACTTAGAAGATTGACCAGGTCACACCTTGACCAACAGTAACACTAAAACCATCGGCAATAGTAATTACTGGACCTTTAGAGAAGGAGTTTTGGAATGTTGGATCTGTTGAAACATCAGGTATTTCTAAAGTTTCATCTATTAGTGCAGGGTTACCACGAATATAACTATACTGCCCTAGTCCACCTCCACTACCAGCAACTTCCGTCCAACCAGGATTGCCATCACCATCTTCATCAGCAACATAGACTTCGCATTTATCCTCTTCAGTATTGAAACGCATAGTTCCAACACTGATACCAGTAGGTCTACTAGCAGTATCACCAGAAGGTAATCTAAACACACTATCAGTATTTAAAAAAGATAGTGTAGTAATTACTGCTTGTGTTGCGGTTGCTATTTGGTTGTCACTAACTCTTGTGATTGCCATTTATTTAATTACACCTATAGTTTATTTATAATTATATTGGTAATTCAAGGATGTGAATGGTATCAGTTGCTAATGGTGCATCACCAGAAGTGAATACAACATTAGATCCATTTGCATCTACTGTATAATTAGTACCTGCAATTTGTGCTACACCATTTAAGAACACAAGGACTGAATTCTCACTATGCTTAATATTATTAGTATATGTAGAAATTGGGAATGTTAATGTAGATGCATCACCAGTATATGTCTTAGTCACATACTTATCAGATCCAACACCACCTCTACCAGTAACAAGTAAGTTACC
>CETQ01128622.1_pt1 | contig 9770 bp, 8 predicted proteins | sample 531261 | NCBI WGS metagenome assembly CETQ01 (sample SAMEA2622376, study PRJEB7988) | marine metagenome | biome: marine biome (ENVO:00000447); feature: surface water layer (ENVO:00002042); material: "saline water (ENVO:00002010), including plankton (ENVO:xxxxxxxx)" | depth 5 m
CAACCATCAGTGACTTTGGTCATGTATCGTTCCTTCTGATCTTCAGTACCTCCCGTTAGGATGGGGTATGAGGCGAGCATCGTACTACCGCATGCAGTAGCGAATCCCGGATCGCCAGCTCCGAATTCTTCACACACTAGGACCTCCTCGAAGGACCCCATGCCTCCTCCGCCGTATTTCTCAGGTATTTTTAACGTCAAGAGCCCGAAGTCATTGGCTTTCTTTATGGCTTGTCTGGGGAACTCACTTGTGCTGTCCCATTTGCCTGCGTTTGGTTTTACTTCCTCCTCGGCAAAATCTCTGGCTAGTTGCTGAAGCATCCGTTGCTCCTCGCTCAAAACAAAGTCGACCATGAGCCTTGGAACGGGTGCTCAGTCTTAGAGGTAGAGGTATGCCATGTAGAAAATATATCCGGCAACCATGGCAAAACCTGTTCTTCGCCCGATTTCCCTATCATCCAAAAGCATAGCTGCAACTGCCCCGGATGTCAGAAGCATTACCCAGATGTCCCTAGTAGCAAAATCAGGATTTATCGAGATGCCCCCTGCGATAATTGAGGTAGCTCCCAAAATTCCCAAGATGTTCATCATGTTCGACCCTAGAACATTACCAACCGCGACACCCCCTTGGCCCCGTATACCAGCCACGATAGTTACGGCCAGCTCAGGAAGAGATGTCCCCAGTGCTACAACTGAGAGCCCAATTACCGCCTCTGAAATTCCCAGATTTGAAGCTATCCCGGTTGCACCCTCGATAAGGAATTCAGCTCCTTTCCATATCAAGAATCCTCCAAATATAGTTGCCATCATTGCTAATGTTATTCGGTCTGGAACCCAACTATCTTCAATATCCGGATCGTCGTCATCCGAGTTTAGGTAAGAATAGCCGTAGTATCCAAACAGAAAAGCTAACATCAACGTTCCAAGTACATTGGTGATGGACCCCAAATAAACAGCCCCCAGGAGGACAAAAGAAGCCAACATCATGGCCTTAGCGTCTCTCCTTACTCCTGTTCCTGGATCACTAGCCGCGCCGAGCATCGATGCTGTGCCCAAGACCAACATCACGTTAGCGACGTTTGAGCCCATCACTCCTCCTATTGCCAAATCTGGTTGACCGCCTGCCACAGCTTCCAGTGAAACTGCTAATTCTGGAAGGGAAGTTCCAATTGCCACGATGGTGAACCCAATCAGTAGGGGAGGGACTCTCATCCGTTTGGCGATAACAACTGCTCCCTGAACGATGACCTCTCCTCCAGACATCAGGAGCGCGAATCCCACTACCACTAGTAGCCAGTCCATGGTCATCCGGAGGTAATTCCACTCATGACCGTTTCCGATTAATTATTGTCTACATACAAGATCTGATTATGTGACGGTGGACCAAATTAGGAGTTGGGATAGTGTGGTCCTCGAGGGTGGGGGAGAAAGGAACCGGAGAGTCAAGGGCTCCGAGGACTACTGGTGGGCACTCCAAACTCCAGAATGACTGCTCAATCACTCTGCTACTTATTGTGTGACCGAGACCACCTGTCCACTGTGCCTCTTGGAGAATTATCATTCTACCCGTCCTTTTCACCGAATCAATGCATGTCTTTTCATCGAATGGTTGTATTGTCCTCAGATCTATCACTTCTACCTCAAATCCGTCTTTGGTTGCCATTCTGGCGGCTTCCAATGCCACATGTACCATCGCACCCCAGGAAATAATCGTCAAATCCCTTCCACCTCTGACCACTCGTGCCTTGCCGATTGAAAGATCTCCAGATGAAACCCTATCTTTGACAGGGTCAGGATCTACAATCTGGTTGATTGAACTACCCCACCCAGTTTTACCTCCCCTCAGGCCGTACAGTCCTATGTGTTCCAGGAAAAGGACAGGATCGGGAACTGAATGCCCCTCGATTAGTAAATCATAAGCATCCTGTGGGTTACTAGGGAAGGCGATAATCAGTCCCGGGTCATTTGTGAACCACGACTCGATCATGTTTGCATGAAATGGTCCACTCCTAGTCTTCGCCCCCAAAGGAATCCTCACGGTGAGAGGTACATCAGCCCCCCACCTCCATCGAAGTTGAGCGGCATTGTTGATCAATGGATTCATCGCCAGAGCAGCGAAACCTCCAAACTGAATTTCGGCTATTGGCTTCATTCCTCCCAAGGCCGCGCCGGTAGCAGAATGGATGATTATCGCTTCAGAAAGTGGCATATCCAGTAGTTTTGACTGGTGCCCCTTAGCCCTCAGAGGAAGATTCATACCGAACGCTCCCGCAATCTCCATGTCTTCTCCCATGAAGACTACTTCATCACCGTAAATCTCAGCAATTTCGACCATCGCATTTTGTATTGACCTGCTGAATGTCCAAGAATTGGGTGCATCTGAAAACACCAATGCTTCTTCACCGGGCGCCAAGGGGGGTTCTGAAAACCCCATGTCACTATTCAAATCACTAACTTGCTCTGAGTGGCTTCGGGCATTCGTCAGGCTGGTTATTCCTTCTCCCACAGTATGCCCCTCGGGCCATGGCATAGACTCCATTTCCTGCCTGCAAGAGCTGACCATTTCCCTTTCCTCCTCCTCGATTTGGGAGATTTTTTTCTCACTAAAGCCATTTCTGATTAACAAATCTCTGTGATTTGGAATAGGGTCCTTATCTGACCAATAACCAAGCAAATCTCTGTCCACATATCCCGGAGGATTGCCTGAAACAGACCCCAAATAAAGATCGTCATGGTGATGAGCGTGTCCACATCCCCTCATTGTTTCGACGTGAATCAATGTAGCCCCTGCTCCAGAAATAGCAATCTCCTTTGCAACGGAGGTTGAAGCATAGAATTGAGCTGGATCAGAACCGTCTATAGTCCAAGAAGGAATTCCCATCGCGACTCCCTTGTCTCCAAACGTCTCTGCTCCGGATTGGCCCAATACATAAGTGTCCAGAGCTATCTGATTGTTTTGAATCATGTAGCAAATAGGAAGGCCACGGGTACCAGCCAAATTCATAGCCTCCCAGAACTCACCACTACTGCTACAGCCCTCTCCGACTGGAGCAAGATGAAATCTTGGTTTGCCCAGTCGTTGAGCCGCCAAAGCGATTCCCGTTGTAGTCGCGCTAGCAGTAGGAAGTGGGGCGGTGGGCGGAAGGACCCTTTTCTCCCAGTTCCCAATGTGTAAATCCCTCCCTCCAGACCCGGGGTTTCCCCCATCCATGTACGATTCTGCCTTCCCCATCTGTGCCGCAAATACCTCAGTAGGAGTTTGTCCCATGGCCATGGCCAAACCAGTATCCCTAATCATGGGTGCAATGACATCTGCATTATCAATCTCCGATTCGGGGAGGTCTATCGCTCTGGTCAAAGCCGAGGCACAAGCTACGATTCCCTCCTGCCAGGTAGATCTAAACCCCTTACCTGTGAATTTCCCGCCGTCTGGAGTCTCCAATCCATCTGTGAACAGCTCTTTCAGGTGTTCATCTACAATCCTAGTTCTCGTCATCCACCTCTGCCAAATTTCCCTCTGTTCGAGGGTAATGGAATGATAATATGCAATTCTCCGTAAACAAATCCTCAGGTCTACCATAAGTCTAGTTATCCTTCTTGCAAGATGGGACGATCCTCTTCTTCGTGGAATTATTTCCATTTCCTCGATTCCCAACAAGTGAGGTTCCATCAATCTCTGAGATAGACTTTCGACCATTTCATTTTCAAATTCTAAACTGAATGAGTGGTAAGAATCACCATTGAAATATTCTGGAGGTGAAAGAGAGTCCCAACATACTGCTACCAAATCCAAATAACCCTCATTTCTTTCAGAAACGAATCTCAACAATTCCGAACGAGCCTTATTTGATTGAACCTTACTCGGGAAATCCAGGCCCTTTTCCGGTCTCCAATTGTTTGCAAATATGGGCACGAGTCCAGATTGCCCCTTGCTGTCAATAATGGTGGCGTTATCGATAATTTTTACTGAATCAGCTCTGTCTCTAGTCTGGATCTCACTAAACAACGACTTGTCATCGAGCTTAATTGACCTCTCCCAGATATCCACCGAACTTCTTCTTCCCTTTCCTGAAGATGACCTATCCAATGTTGCCCTTATCCTCTCCCCACAAACTATGCAATTTCTGTCCAATTTCGATGTTGAGGACTTTCTCACTTTCCATATCTGATGCTTCCCGCAACTCGGACATTTCCACAACCCCTTCCGTCCCATAATCCATTGCTGGAAGAACATAGTACAACAATTATTCGCTTTACTAGATTAGATTATACCACTATATTCATATTTTGTCTCTTTCCTAAGCTCAAACCCTTTTGTAATTGCTCTAATACCATAATAAAACGTTATACTAATTAGTAATTTACCATATTAATACTTAATTACTGAAGAATCTACACTATCTGACCACAGATGCACCCCTCCTTCCAAATTGAACACACGATTGACATCCCAACCGGATTGCAACAGATATCTCACAACTGCTCCCGACCTACCGCCTGTCCTGCAGTAAACAACTATGTCAGTGTCATTAGGAATTTCATTAATCATTTCTGGCACGGCTGTATGCGTAATCCTGAGATCAGTCCCTTCCAACGAAACAATCCCTTCCTCTTTCTCCGACCTAACGTCTAGTAAGAAAGCACTCCATCCCCCATTCCTCCGCTCGACAAATTCCATTGGCGTAATCGACTTCACTGATATCCCTTCCTTCCCTATTTCTGAGGCACGTTGCCTTCCTGGAATGGAAGCGAATGACAGGACCCTAGTAATCATTGTCAGTGTATCTATAGTCAATAGCTTGCCTCTCAGAGCCTCACCCACCCCAAGAATCACTTTGATAGCCTCCGTAGCCTGTATGGTCCCGACAATTCCGGGAAGGACCCCGAGAACACCAGCCTCAGCGCAATTCGGGGCCAATCCAGGAGGAGGAGGAGAAGGAAACAGGTCCCTGTAATTAGGTCCTCCTTCGAGGTTAAAGGTAGAAACCTGGCCCTCAAATCTATGTATGCTTCCAAAAATCCAAGGTTTGCCCAATTTCTCACAAACGTCTCCAATCAAATAACGAGTAGAGAAATTGTCTGTTCCATCTATCACTAAGTCGTATTTATCAATTATGGACACTGCATTCTCTGCATTCAGTCTTGATTCATAAGCAGTAACTTCTATGTGAGGGTTCAATTCGGTCAGTCTATTCTTTGCCGATACGGCCTTGGATTCCCCAACAGAGGAGGTCGAATGGATAATCTGTCTTTGAAGATTAGAAGACTCAACGATGTCATTATCAATAATTCCAATTTTTCCAATACCAGCTGCGGCAAGGTACATCATTGCAGGGGAACCGAGGCCACCAGCTCCGACGACTAAAACAGAAGACTTCAGGAGTAGGATTTGCCCCGCTTCTCCTACTTGTGGAAGGACTAGATGTCTTGCGTATCTCGAACGCTCGATATCCGATAGCCCCTCTGTCACATATGCCCTGTGTGACATTAGGGCATTGTACTTATCGCGTCAACTAATGTTGATCTTCCAGCCACTTTTCTGCATCCATAGCCGCCTGGCACCCCATCCCCGCTGCGGTTATGGCTTGCCTGTACCTTGTGTCAACAACATCTCCGGCCGCGAATACCCCCTCTACGCTGGTCATGGTATTTTTCTTGTGAAGGATGTATCCGCTGTCATCGGTTTCGACCTGTGATTCAAGAAAACCCGTAATTGGCTTGTGACCAATAGCAATGAATGCTCCGGAACACTCTATCGGCTCAGTACTGCCATCCCTGGGATCCTCCAAGATTGCACCTGTAAGGCCTTTATCATCTGATAGCCAAGATTTGACTTCTCGATGAGTCTTGATCTCAATTTTCGGATGGTTAACAGCTCTTTCGTACATAACTTTTGAGGCTCTGAAAACATCCCTTCTATGTATGATAGTGACCTTGCTTGCGAATCTTGTTAGGAATGTTGCTTCCTCCATCGCTGAGTCACCGCCACCGACTACAATGACCTCTTCCTCTCTGAAGAATGCCCCGTCACATGTCGCACATGTGGAAATCCCCCTTCCCTTTTGAGCATCCTCTCCTTCAACGCCCAGCCAAATAGATTCTGCACCTGTGCAGATTATAATCGACTTCGTCCTAAACTCCTCTCCTTCCACCCAGACCTTGTATGGTAAACTTGAAAAATCCACTTTCTCAACGTTTTTGTCTTGTACTTCTAGCCCAAATCTCTCAGCTTGATCTCGCAATTGCATCATCATCTCAGGCCCTCCTATCCCCTCTGGGTAACCAGGGAAATTTTCTATGTCGGAAGTCAGCATCAACTGACCACCTGACATGTATCCTGCAAACATCATAGGCTCAAGAAGTGCCCTAGCTGTATACAATCCTGCAGTGTACCCAGCTGGACCAGAACCGATTATGATTACGTTGCGCACGTCTTCTTCCACGTAGTCCCCAACAAGGGGACGTCCTTCAACTATGCTCTAGGTTGGTTCACGCAAGCATCGACGCAATCGCAGATACGGACGCGCGTGAATGAGGCTCAAGTCGAGGTTCGATATGCTCCGGTTCCGCTCCCGGACCGATAATTCCGAGGCCTATAGGCTTGCCATGAGTAATCTGTAGCTCGATAATAGACTTGATTACTGCTTGCCCCATTGCTAAGCCGTGATGGGTCTGCCCCCTTTCGATAATCCCGAGACATGCAGCGCCATCAATATCTTCCCTAACCAGCAGTCTATCCAAGGCCAACGGGACTTCCATCGCGCCAGGGACCCACACAATTTCTTCTACAGTTAAATTCCACTTGGTAGCTTCATCTGATGACCAACCAAGCATCCTTTCAACTTCAGATCTATGGAATGACCCGCAGACAATTGCAATTTTATGTTCGTTGTCTCCTTTGGTCATATCACGCACCTCTATTTTCCATCAGTCTCTTAGTGGTCTCGACAACTGCCTGTGTCATCGCATCGATTTCAATGTTGACATGTGCGCCCACAGACTTACTGCTCAAGGTTGTCAATCTCAAGGTCTCAGGAATGATATGGACGGCAAAACAACCCTCCCCATCAGTCTCGCCAACTGTTAAGGAAATTCCATCGACTGCAATATACCCCTTTTCTTGGATATATTCCCCCATTTCGGAAGGGCACTTGATTGTGTAATCTTGGTTTTCAACCGATGTTATTTCACCGATTCCCATTATATGCCCACTCAAAAGATGCCCGCCCAATTCGTCACCAAACTTGAGCGCCCTTTCGACATTTACCATGGAACCTGATTTTAGGTAACCTAGAGTGGTCCTGTCCAATGTTTCAGGAATTATGTCAAATTTTACCGTTTTACCGACAGAAGTGGCTGTTAGACAAACCCCATCAATCGATACAGAACCACCAATCTCGAGACCCTCAGTTGAAGGAATTTTAATCTCAATTGTAACGATAGAATCGCCCTGAATTGATTGGACGAAGCCTGTACCTTGGACGATTCCAGTAAACATGTCAATCCTCCTCATAAGGTCCGCCTTCAGAGTTAGGCCAAAGATCTAGTATTCTGGATATTATTTTTCGGGTTCCATCCAAGTCATCTGATAAACCCTCTACTCTCGTTAATTTCACATTAGAAAACCCGTGCTTGTCAAGGCCATCCCTAATCGAATCAATTGAATGCTTCTGATCGTATCCCAAAGCGATAACATCAGGCTTTACGACATCTAGGATGTCAAAGATTGGCGTCCCAGGGGGATTACCGACTATTGCCATGTTAACTGGTTTAAGCCCATTTACCATCCGGCACCTTAGGTCTTGGCTAGTAACAGGCTCATGCTTTTGCAATCGCACAGTATCATCGTTGGCAACGACTACAACTAACTCATCGCCGAGGGACTTTGCCTGTTCCAGGTAATGAAGATGACCGGCATGAAGTAAATCAAACACTCCGACTGCCATGACTCTTACCATATTTACACACCTCTCAATTATTCTGTCAATCCAGATTTATTGAATCAAGAATATCTTTCCCGGTAATCATGGGTATTCCGTGATTCTCTGCATATATCATCGCTTCTTCCAGTGAAAGGGCGCCATCACCATTTGGATCGAGCATTTCCGCCCCAATCGTGCATGGGACATTACCTGAGAGTCTAGCAATCGAAACAGCTAATTCTGTATGGCCCTGCCTGTTTCTAAGCCCTCCGGGGGATTCCCTGCAAAGCGGTATGTGACCCGGAGTCCTGAACTCATTCCCCAATGCCTCCATGGCCTCGGAACGCGTGGAATCTGCCATTTCTCCAGCAAGCTCTCCAAATCTCCTGGTTGTCAAGGCTCTGTCCCTATCCGTTATTCCAGTGTATGTTTTTCTGTGATTGAGAGACAGTGTGAAAGCAGACTTGGAGTCATATTGTAAATCGTCAGTTATGAGATGTCCCAAAACCGGATTATTTGAAACAAGAGATGCCTCTGAGTGAATATCTTGGAGCCAAGGGAGGCCAAACTTCTCGCCCACCTCGTTTCCTATTGCCAGAAAAAGCAAGCCACCACAATCTTTCCTAAGCCTCCTCATTATCTCAGGAGTAGCCGCGGTAGCTGGCCACAAGAGGTCGGTCTCCTTCTCTCTAAAATCGGAATCGAAAATCATCACCGGATCACCTCGCGCAAAGGCCTCAATTGCCTCGGCCACGCCATTGCTCATGTGTGTCGGAGGGGCCATACCTACCACTTATTTTCGGTCAGCATGTCTACTATGTTAATCTTTGATTAACACCAGCTTTTGACTGTTCGACAAATAATGACCCACAATCATCGGGGGATTGTCTAGTCCGAAGCCCTAAACGTTACCAGCTACACCAAGGCCTATGACAGGACGCAAGGCGGCAGTAGCATTCTTTGTTGTCTTGCTAATGGGAGTCCCGTTGGCATCCTCAAATATTCAACCTCCCATGGCTGAAAAAGGGGGCTTCGATGCGGACGGTGTTTGGATTCCTAGTGTGGAATCAAACCTTCATCATGAGTGGTGGAAACATTGGACTAGGGACAAAGATCGAGATTCTCTAGATGATAGGTTGGAGTGGATTCTCAATCAGCCAGAGGACTTCCAAAATGATTGGTGGAAGAGAGCAGATTCCAGTTTTGCAAGAGTTATCGTTGATTACGATCATCACCCTTCTGACGCTGATGTGTCCAAACTAGAAGACTTAGGAGTAGAGGTTACATTCCGCCCAAAGTATTTGGATTCGTTAATTGCTACTGCTCCCTTCCAAGAAATCCTTTCATCTGAGGGAATTCGTTCCCTAGCCGGAGTCGTAATGATCGAGGATTTGGGATTGGCAGAGCCTCACATGGCCGAAGCAATCCCAAACATGGGGGTGGATCTAGTGTGGAACGATTTCGGTTATGATGGGACCGGCTCCGTAGTAGCTGTCTTGGACACGGGAGTCAGAGGAGACCATGAGGGCTTGAACGACATGGATGACGAGCCGTTTACAACCGGTTGTGAGCAACCCAGCCCGGATCCTCTGGACCCGAACCCGATCTTCGTCGATTGCGATCCAAAGATTATCGCGTTCTATGACGCGGTCTTAATGGACGCAGAACAAGATCCATCGTCATCTTATGATTCTGGCACTCATGGAACACACGTAGCCGGTATTGCTGCAGGAACTGGAGGAGGGCAAGCAGACCCTACGACCGGTCAGAGGCATATTGGAGCTGCCCCCGGGGCCTTTTTGATTAATATCTTGGCGTGTTGTGACGGGGATATCGAGGATGTAATTCA
>CETQ01028221.1_pt1 | contig 9743 bp, 8 predicted proteins | sample 531261 | NCBI WGS metagenome assembly CETQ01 (sample SAMEA2622376, study PRJEB7988) | marine metagenome | biome: marine biome (ENVO:00000447); feature: surface water layer (ENVO:00002042); material: "saline water (ENVO:00002010), including plankton (ENVO:xxxxxxxx)" | depth 5 m
TGACCCTCATTTTAAATTAGAGGGTAGAGTTGGTGGGCTTGAAAAAGGAGTAGGTATTCAAATTGCTCAGTTGCATAAGACAATGAGCAAATCCTTTGTGCTGCAAAGGAAAACTTTGGTGAGAGTTCTTGGTCTTGAGAAAAGAGTTGATGAGTTAGAAGCAACAAGAGCAGCAGTAGAAGAGGCAGCAGAGCAAATAGAAGAAGAGATGGGTGATGAGATACCTGAAGAATTAGATGAATTGATAGATGATGTACGTGGACAGAAGGAAGAAAAGGAAGTAGGTGCAACTGCTACAAAAACAAAACCAAAGGCAAAAAAGAAACCAAAGGCAAAAAAGAAACCAAAAATAAAAGCTAAGAAGAAAAAAATAAAAGGTAAAGATCTTGGTTTTAAATCTAGGGTGATGGGTGAGAATGAACAGGGAGATTATTTAAGTCCAGAGGAGAGAAAGAGACAATTTAAATTAACTAAACTTCTTCCCCCATCTAATGGTGTAAGTCCTGAAGATGTTAAACCAGATACTCAAGCAGAGATGGGATCTGATGAAGGTAAAAGGGATAGGATTGTTCAGTTCTTAAATGTAGATGTTAAAGATAAACTTGATGATATTAATCAAAGTGCCACAGAAATTAAAGATGTATTGGTAACTCAAGGAGATCTTGCTGATGATAGGGATGAATCGTTAAGACAGAGTATTCTTTCTGATAGAAAAAAACAGAGAGAGAATAAGTTAGAGAATAAGGATAAAACTTTAAAAGATAAGATGCTTGATACTGTGACTAAACCAGTAGGAAATTTTCTTAATAAGTTGATTAAGTTTGTAATGATGACTTTTGTTGGGTCAGTAATCAATAGGGTATTGAGTCTTCTTAAAGATCCTGCTCAATTTTTAGATCCAATTAAAAGATTTTTTAATTTAGTCATTGGTCTTGTTAATGCAGTGATGAAAGGATTGTGGAATATCACAGCAGGTCCTATGAATTTTATCATTGGTGGTATTAATAAAGGAGTGTCCTCTCTACTTGATGCTATCAATAAAGCAACTGGATTGTTAAAGATACCTCCCATACCAACACCTGAAATCCCTCTTATTCCTGGTCCTCCTGAACATAAACCAATACCCCTATCTAAAACAGCACAAGCAAAGAATGAAGCAGTAGGAATGGCTGGTGGTGGAGTAGTTCCTGAAATGTCTAATAAACAGAAGATAATGCAGCAAACTGATTATGGTGAAGATGGTAGTATATCAATAAGACAATCTACAGTAGAAGAAAGAAAAGAACAATATGCAAAGATGGGAATACCATCTATGGAACTTATGGATGGTTCAGTTATTCCAGATATTGGTAAGATGGGTGCTGAGAAAATACCTCAAGCGCTTCAAATGACAAGGGAAAATCTGATTGATCTTGGAGCATCACCTGATGGAGAAAGAATAGCCATGTTGGATGAACTCATAGCTTCACCTGATGTTCAACCTAAAGCCATACAAAATACTCTTAATAGACTTGTTCCAGGTTCACAAGAACAAGTGTTAGGTGATTTGGGTGATAGTATATCTTCACGTGCAAAGATGAAATTTGCTAGTGGTGGTTTAGTTCCTTATAGTAATCCATTTGTTCTTGGTACAGGACATAATGTTTTGAATATAGCTCCTGATAGTAATATAGGTTTTAATAAAGGGGGAAAAGTTCCTGGTCAAGGAAATACAGATACTGTTCCTGCTATGCTAACACCTGGTGAAATTGTCATGAGCAAAGGTGCTGTAGAAAAATTTGGTGCTGAAAATCTTCTAGAAATGAATAAAGCAGGTGGAGGAACTAATAAACCCACATTGATGAAATTTGCTGGTGGTGGAATGGTTCCTGGTATTGATCCTCCCAGTGGGAGAGGTAATAATGTAATTGTAATGGGTGGAGGAGGAAAAAAATCTCCTTCTACAGTGTCTGGTAGTGGTGCTGGACAAGTAATTCCTTCTTTCTCATCTACTAATCCTAATAATGTAACTATACCTGTGGTCAAATCACTGTATAATATAATGAGTTAACATGCCAGCAATAACAGGAACAGTATTAATGAATATGGGTAAGCAGTTGCTTAAGAATATGGCGAAGAAAACCGTCAAAGCAACTGCTAAGAAGGCTGTGAAATCTGTTGTCAAAAAGAAAAAGGTAAAGGGGAAGGATGTTGCTAAAAAAATGTTTGGTGGTGATGAGAGAGGAGGTGCTTTAGCTGTCATTCCTAAAGCAGAAATAGTTCCTAGTCCAAGTGGAGATCTTATTAAACCTAGTGAGACAGGTGGAGAGATAGTTAAAGTAAGTGGCACTGCTGCAAGAGAGTTGGGTCTCACTGACTTTATGGAGTCCTTGACTGGAGTTAGGGATAGTGTGAATGGTATTAAGAGTGCTATAAATGATAATAATAAAGATACTGTAGATAGGATTGAAGCACAAAGGATATTAAATAATGATCTTAAAAAGAAAGAAAGAGAAAAGAATTTAGAATCTAAGAAGGATGGTATAGGTAAGAAGTTATTATCACCAATCAAAGATCCAGCTGAGGATTTCTTAACAAGGATGGCTAAGTTTGCAGCCATGACTCTTCTTGGTTCTTTGATCGCTGCTCTGATGGGAGGAGCAAGAGATGTTATATTAGCATTCAGAATTGGTATTGAAGCTCTTAAGAAAGGATTACCTACTTTACTTAAAGGAGTTAAAGCACTTCAATCTGGTATAGCAAAATCATTCAAGTTGATACTGAAACCATTTACATCTCTTGGGAAAGCAATTTTTGAAGGTTTTAAAACTATAGGAAGTAAACTTTTTGGTTGGGTTAGTAAGAGTATCAGTAATATAACCAAAGGAATTAAAAATTTTGGTAAGAATATAGCTCAGGCTGGTTCTAAAGCTCTTAAACCTGTCACTAGTTTTGTTGGTAATACAGTAACTAGAGGAAAAGATTTTGTAAAAAATACAGCAAGCAAAGTAAAAGGATTTGCAAAAAATACAGCAAGAAGGGCAGCAGTTGGAGCTAAAAGATTCATAGGAAGGGGAGCTAGAAAATTTTTAAAGGGTGGAGGTAAGAAAGTAGGTTCTAAAATACTAAAGCATGGAATGAAGAGAGGGGCTAATCGTCTTATCATCAAATTCTTTGGTAAAGAAGCAGCTAAGACTTTGATGTCAATAGGAAAGACATTGGTGAAGGGAGCCAAGGCAATCAGGATACCAGTTATTGGTCCTCTATTGGTTGCCATCACCTCCATGTTCTCAGGTGATCCAATAGGTAAGACATTATTTAAGACTGCTGGTGCTGCTATTGGTGGTGGATTAGGACTAGCATTGGGTCCTATAGGAATGATAGTTGGTGAGATAGCAGGAGAATTTGTAGGAGATGTTCTGCATGAAGGTTTTATGGGTAAGGATGGATTTAAAGGAGCAGCTAAGAAATTAAAAGATAAGTTTATGCAGATAGTTGATGGAGGAAAGGCATTTACTAAATGGATTGGTAGTGGATTCTCTAGGTTCATAGAAAATTTTAAAGCAGAAAATAAAATCTTTGGACAAACTAATTGGTTGGCTCTTCTTAATCCTATAAAGACTTTACCACTACTTGGCAAATCTTTCTTCCCACCAGCAGAGATGGCAGGAAGTAAACCTAATACTGATGGACAAGATGTATCATCATCAGCATCTTATGAGGATGGTGGAGAGAGCACCACTGTGATTTTAAATGGTGGTGGTGGAGAATCACCTGCTCCCTCATCAGCATCAAGTAAAAATAAAATTATCGTTTCACAACCTAGTAAACAAACAGTAGTAAATAGTCAATATGAAATGGTGTCTAACACAGTTCTCTATAAGGTATAATAATGTCAAATAAATTATCCACACAACCAGGTAATATAAGGGAGTTTAAAATCTTTCAGGCAAAGGATGGTGGAACATCAATAGATGCCTCTGGTGTTGTGGTAGATATAAAATATTATGAGGATATATTATCAAATTCAGTTTCTTTAAGTGCAATTATTACTGAGAGTGGAGAGAGTGATAATGAAAAGATGGGAAACAAAGGGATCTTAAATGGTCTTCCAGTACGTGGGGGAGAACCTGCCACTATTGTCATAGAAGATAAAGATGGTCATAAATTATCATTTAAAAATGATAGTAAGTTGTATGTGAATAGAATTAGGAATGTTATTCCTGGCACGCAGAAGGATGTATATAGTTTAGATTTTTCTTCTAGAGAGTTATTTGCTAATGAGCAATGTAGAGTGGTTAAAAGATATGATGGTAAGATATCAGATAGTATTAGGAAGATACTTACTGAAGCAACTTCAGCAGAGGCAGGAATAAAAACTAAGAAAGAAGTAAAAGTAGATGAGACTTTAATTAACTATAATTTTATAGGAAATGATAGAAAACCTTTTTATGTTTGCACTTGGTTGGCATCTAAATCAGTTCCAGCAGAGGCAGGTAAGTTAGGAGGGGCAGCAGGATATCTTTTTTATGAGACACATGATGGATTCAATTTTAGATCCATTGATGCCTTGTTCAAGCAAGAGAGTAAAGGTAATTATCTTTTTAGTAATACAGATGATAATCCAGATGAGTATGATGGTAAGATTATAACTTATGACATCAGTAGAAATGTTGATCTACAAAATAATTTAACCATAGGAACTTATGCCAATAGAACTTTGTTCTTTGATTTTTATGCCATGAATTATAAGGTGAGAAATTTTAGTGTTGATGAGGCAGGTGCTTCTGATAGTAAGGAGGGTGGTAGTAAAGGGAAGATTGATACTTTAGGCAAAGATGATATTGATTCTGTTGCAGATGAATTTAGATTACCTGTATCTAGATTAATGAATAGGGTTTTAGATGTAGGAACACTTCCCTCTGGTAAGAATATTGATGAGCAATTGGAGAAATGGAAAGAGAATCCAGACAATGCTACTTACGATGCTACCAAAACTATGGTACAATCTTTAATGAGATACAATCAAATGTTCTCAATTAAAATAAATATTATGATAGCAGGAGATTTTAGTCTTCGTGCTGGTGATTTGATTCATTGTGAATTTCCTGAGTTGTCTGTTGATCCTAATACACAGGTCAATAAGAGAAGTGGGGGACTATATATGATATCAAGTCTCTGTCATAATATCACTCCAAGAGAAACTTATACTAGTTTGACTCTTGTGAGAGATAGTTTTGGAAGAAAATCTTTTAAGAGGGATTAAAATTATGACCAATCCTAAACACGATTTAGAACACGAAGTTTACCTTGACCCTAAGGATGGTAAGGAGCATATCAATCATGGTATGCATGAATATACCAAAGAAGATTTAGAAAATTCTCATGCTTATTATGATGAGTATCATAAAGATGATGTAGTTGATCCTAATGATGCTAAAATTAATGATTATCATACAAGACATGAAGACAGTCATTTAGAAGTTTATTGTGATAATCATCCTGATGCAGATGAGTGTAAAGTATATGACGACTAATGCTTGAACAGGGATTAATAAAAACTCACTTCCTTGGAAAGGATGGATTTATATGGTGGATTGGTCAGGTAGTAGATCAAACAAAATGGGCTGGAAATTTACCAGCAACACCTACTAAAACCACTGAGCAGCAAAAAGGTTTTGATTTTAGATATAAAGTTAGAATCATGGGGTATCATACTGCCTCTCCAAGTGATCTAACTGATGATGAACTTCCTTGGGCATCTGTGATGCTTCCAGTTACTGCTGGAACATCTGGTGGAGCTATTCAAACACCACAATTGAGACAGGGTAACTTTGTCTATGGTTTCTTCATGGATGGTGAGGATGCTCAAATGCCTATCATCATGGGTGTGATTGGATATAACCAATACACTGCAGTGATGAAAAATGTACCTGATACACCATTCTCTCCCTTTAGTGGATACACTGTTGATGATACTGTCCCCATAAGTTCTTTAGGCACTACTCAAGAAGAGGGTGAGGCTGTAGCTGAAGATGTTGATAAATCAAAGACCAATAATAAAGAAGTGATGGAGTCTCCAGCTTCTTTAGTTGGCAGAAAAGATGGAGCAAGCAAAGAATCTGCTGATAATGAAGGTAGACCTAAAAATATACCAACTATAAGCAGATGTGAACCATCTCCCCTTGTATCAATACAGAGAGAGATGAAGAATATGCTTGCAGAAACAAAAAGACTTAATAAAACTGTTACTGATTGGGAAACTAAGGTATCCACCAAGGTTGATGATCTTCAAAAAGAATTAGCAAAGGTGAAAGACAATGCTACTAAAGCCATTGCTGGAGATGTTAAAAGAATAGTAAATGAGCAGCAAAAAAATGCTATAAAGAAAGTTAATGATGCTTTAAGTGAATCTTATAATGATGTCTTCCCTACTGAATTGCCTGAATTAAAAGTAAAAGTGGAGGAAGCTAATGATGAGTTGGCATGTTTGTTTAGAAACATAAACAAAAATCTTACTGGTATGGTAGGAGGATTTTTAGATCAAGCGATGGATAGATTTATTACTACTCCTCCATGTGCCACTGAAAATTTCACAGGATCATTACTTGGAAAAGTTAGTGGTCTTATAGACTCAGCTATTAGTTCTGTGATGAACCCCATCAAATCTTTACTAGCTGGTATGGGTGCTGCTACAGGTGCTCTTGATGATGTGATGGGATTTGCTACTGATTCTCTTTCATTCTTAATTTGCGAAGAGGAACCTAGATGTTCTGAAGTTAAGGAATGGAATCCAATTAGTGGAGCAGAACAGTCGCCAACTTTAGATTTATTTTCCATAGTTAATAAAGCTAAAGAGGCATCTTCCTTGGTTCAAAATGCAGTTGAGGGTATCACCAACATTGGAGACACTCTTTCTGATATTGCTCAAAATGCTGATTTTTCTGATGCTTTTAAGAGTGATTGTAATGTAGGACCAGTCAATTGTGGTCCTCCTACTGTAGAGTTTATAGGTGGAGGAGGTAGTGGAGCAACAGGAAATGTGATAGTTAGTGCTGTTACTACTGTGCTTGGTGTAGATATTATTACTCCTGGCGGAAATTATATTGGACCACCAAGAATTAAGTTTACTGACTCATGTAATAAAGGTAGAGGTGCTACAGGTAGAGCAGTTATGGGTCAAGTCCCTGTGGTAGGGAGCACTACAGGAGAGACCACATTAGGAGTAACTGGAGTTATAATGGATGATACTGGTATTGATTACTTACCTTCGCCAGATGGTAGTCAAGGTGGTGATGGTTTTACATGGGCAAATCCAGATGAGACTACTGTTAGGAGAGCAGATGGAACATATGATACTCCTTACAAACCAGGAACTACAATACCAGTTTCTGTGGGAGATGAAGTTACTAATCCTGGAGGAAGAGTTGATGTTATAACTGAAGTAGGAAGCATAACTGCTCTACCTCTTACAGATGAAACAATAGGTGGAACATTCCCTTCATTAGATACAGGAGAATATCCTGTGGTTCTTGAGATAGACTCTATCAATGTGGTTAATCCTGGATTTGGATATAATTCTAATGATAATATTGTTGTGGGCAATGGAGCAGAATTAAAATTGAATACAGACTCTTTAGGATCTGTAACAGGGGTTGATGTAATCAATGGTGGTATAGGATTTAATGAAGATCCAAATATTTACATTGAGAGTGATTCAGGTTATAATGCTAAGTTGATGCCTGTATTCAAGGTAAATAGATTAGGAGATGATGTTGCACCTGAGGCAGTGGATGATGCTCAAGTTATTCAAGTTATAGATTGTGTAGGTAAATTCTGATGTCACAAAAAGAAAATGCACATCCTTATATTGCAGGAACTGAGCATGGAACTATAGCATTTGGTAAGGTCAACACTTTTTCTAATGAAATAGATGCTTGCAAGATATCTAATGGACCTGATGGAGGTCGTCATTATATTAGGATGCAAGAGACTGGTAGTAAAGAGGATGGTTCAAAAGGATCTACCAGTGTAGTATGTCCAGGCACTCTTACTGCTTTGACTGGTAAGGATATTGTCAATTATCCTGAGGGGTCTGATACTCCTAGAGACATACCTGCCATCTATTATGAGGCAGAGAATGGTGATATCATCTTGACAGCACCAAGAGGAAAGATTAAAATAGCAGCAGAGGCTATTGAAATTATTGCTAAAGGTTCTGATGGTAGAACTGGTGTGGTAAATATCAATGCTGATGATAAGATTTTATTAGATGCTCAGACTATTGATCTTCAATCAAAAGTATCTACTAAAATATTTTCAGAGAAAACTGTGGATATGATTGGAAAAGGAATCATGAATGTCTATGGTGGGTTGGTTGATTTTGCTGACAGAACTACTAAAGGGAAACCATCTAAGTTCCCATCTATTAATGAGGAAAGAAACAAATGAAATTTGGCAACATTCTTATAGGAAAAAGGTTGTTTGTTGGTTTTGGTAAACCAAAGGCATTGGGTAAAGGTAAAGAAGAAATAAGAGGGTCTGCCTATGTTGAGGGTCCATTACAGATAGGACAAGATACTGACTATGATTCAGTAGAAGCAACCTTAATGGTAGGTGCTGAGTACAATACTGATTCAGAAACTCATCCTGATAATGCGATTAAAGCTAAGGGTGATGTTGAGATAGAGGGTGATACTAATCAAACAGGTAACATAACAGCCAGCGAAAATATAACAACTAATGCTCACTTTATTGGGGACATCACTCAAACATCAGGGACACCACCTGGATGTAAATTATTTGACATTCAACATCCAACTAAAGATGGGCATAGACTTGCTCATGCATGTATTGAGGGACCTGAGATTGCTGTATATACTAGGGGTAGAGTTTGTAATGGAAAGAATGTAATAGATTTACCAGCATATTGGGATGGACTGGTGGATTATGAGACTGTAACAGTTCAGCTCACTGCTCTTGGTGCTCATCAAAATGTCATAGTAAAAAGAATATCACCAATGGAGAGAAAAATTTATCTTCAATCTCAGGGTGGTATGCCTGTTGATTGCTTTTACCACATCATGGCACAAAGAAAAGATGTTCCTAATTTGGTTGTAGAGTATGAGGGTAAGACACCTGCTGATTATCCTGGTGACAACACTGGATATTCCATTGCAGGATATAACTATGATGTCAGGAGTTAATTATGGATGATTTATTATCTAAGTGTGTCATAGACACCAGCAAAAGAACAGTGTATTTGTATTCAGATGGAGGAGAGAAGAGAGTAGTGAATTGTGATACAGTGGATGAGTTTATGAATGTGCTTAACTTTGTACGTGATAAGGTGGAGGAAGGTAGGGTATTTTATTCAGACCCCCTCTGAGGGAAAATCAACTTTTAATTCCAAAAAAGGGGCAAAAAAAATCTGGGCAAAAAATTGCCCTATTAGTTTTTTTCAGATTCTATCTCACGTCTCAATTCTTGCTTTAATGCCTCTCGTGCGCGAATTGCCTGTTTTCTCTCTGCCTCTTGATCACGCATTTTTTGCTGTTTTTTCTTTTCCTTCTCCATATTGCTAGATACCATATCGCGGTATGAAGATGCCTTTTCTTTACGATCTTCAATTTGCTTTTTTTGCTTAGCTTGGAGTTCTTTTCTTCTTTGCTCTAAATTCTCTTTTAGTTCAGAATATGATTTCATTTGCCAGCATTTTTTTAAATATTTAGTTGAATATATATGTGATGATAAATAATCTTAAC